>Ga0247841_10004366_pt1 | contig 24442 bp, 21 predicted proteins | sample LaCruzMarch2015__2_FD_192410 | JGI IMG/M metagenome (GOLD analysis project Ga0247841, IMG submission 192410) | Freshwater microbial communities from meromictic Lake La Cruz, Castile-La Mancha, Spain - LaCruzMarch2015_18m | ecosystem: Environmental > Aquatic > Freshwater > Lake | place: Spain... | reverse complement strand
AACAACTGCCCCCCGAACTCTCGGACCGTTACACCGAATCGGAATTTATCGGCAAAGGTGGGTTCGCCCGTGTGTTCAAGGCAAAACGAAAGGACGGGAAACTTGTCGCCGTGAAGATCCCGATCTCACTTGATGCATCCACCGGCAGATCGTTCATCGCAGAGATGCAGAACTGGACGAAACTCGACCATCCAAACATCGTCCGGGTCTTCGACTACAACATCATGCCGATGCCGTACTTCGAGATGGAGCTCTGCGACAGTTCGCTCGCCGAGAGGGAAAAACCGATCGAGAGCGAGGAAGCGGCATGGACCCTCTTCAATGTCTGTGAAGGTCTGAAGTTCACGCATGCCCGGAAGATTATCCACCGGGATTTAAAACCCCAGAATATTCTCCTGAAGAATAGCGTACCGAAGATCTCTGACTGGGGGCTCTCCCGTGTAATTACTGAGTCGACATCGACAACCGCAGCATCATTCACTCCATATTACGCAGCGCCGGAACAGATCAACAATAATCAGAAAGATGAACGGACTGATATCTGGCAGCTGGGGGTTATCTTCTATGAACTCGTGACCGGACAACTACCTTTTACAGGAGATTCGATGGTTGCTGTCATGTCAAGTATCGCAACAAAGAACCCAACACTGCCTTCTGCGATTACCCCTTCTTCACATGATGTTGAAGCAATGATCATGAAGTGCCTGGAAAAGAATCCGGATAAACGATACCCATCGGTTCTTGAGTTTCAGAAGGATCTTGCACTTTACCTGAGAGTCACCTACACGGAATCGTTGAAGATGAGTGTAACCGCAAAGGATTACACCCGATCGGCATATTATTGCGGCGATCTCGTTATGGTGAACCTTTTAACGGGTGATATGAAATCGGCGTACAAGTATCTCCTCGACTTTGTTCATTATTCCAAAGGCGAGGTGAAAGCGGAAGCTCAGGAATTATCCGAACAGATCAAAATGAGAATGGAGATGGGAGTGACAGAAATCCCGGACGAACTCATAACAAAGGCTGAGATCATCGTTCATCAAGTAAAGATTGGATCAGAAAGAAGAGATACCACGGAGAACGAGCCAGATTCATTGTTCGAATGAAGCAAACCGTTCAGGTTTTGGGAGTGGGGAGGTCGCAATTCCGCACTCCCGCTTCCCCCCTCCCCCGGCACTTGAGCAAAAGTCAAGATAACCAATAATTTACCCTCACCACAATCATCAGCCCACTCATTTCGGATTTTCTCGCCCGTAATCCTGAATACCTCCCCAAAAACAATTTTTTCGCTTTTTTTTGCTTTTTTAGATTTTTGGATGCCAAATGAAACCCCATCTATGAACAAATTATTTAAAGTCAGGTCAATAATATCGAGATGAGGATAACATAATGGGAATTCTTGACACCATACGAGGTAATACTGTAGACCGGCTGGATACCCGTGAACTCAAGGGAGAACAGATGCGGTTGCAGAACCATATCGAGCTCGCGCGAAAAGAGATCCAGAAGATCGAGAAACAGAAAAAAGACCTGTTCAAACAGGGCGTCGGTGCTGACCTGATCAAGAAGAAGATGCTTGCCCAACAGCTCAAGCATTGCGACATGCAGGCACAGATGCAGATGAAGCAGTTCATGACCATGCACAAACAGTACATGTTCATTTCAAATCTCGTCGTCGTCAAAAAATATGAGAAAGAACTCAAACAGAACAAGATCTGGTCAAAGATCACCAACATCGAACCGTCAAAGTTTGAAAATTCCTTGATCAATGTCAACCTGCAGGGCAAGAGCTTTGAAGAGGTGCTCAACAATCTCAACGGCGTCTTTGAGATGTCACTTTCCGATGCCGACCTCGAACAGTCGACCGACGATACGGAAAAACAGCTCCTCGATGCCTGGAGCGGCGTGGAGACCGGCGCGATCAATGTTGAGGAAGCCCAGAAACTGGTTTCCATGGAAAAACAATTGGAGAACAAGGACACCGAGGGGAGTTAACCGTGGGGTTTCTGTCTTCTCTTTTCGGGAGAGGAAATCCTATCGATACGATCAGTCTTGACGAACTCAAAATCACCGAGATCCAGCTGACCAAAAAAGTTGATGACATCCACGCGGAAGTCCGCCGCATCGATGAGGAAGTTTCCCGCAATTACGATCTGGCAAAAGCCGCCTCCTCAGAATCTGAGCAGGTCAGCTATGCCCGGCGGATCAAGACCCTGCTCCAGAAAAAGGAGATGAAACTCTCTACGCAGGCGCAGATTGAAAAAGAACTGCGGGCAGTATCAAATCTTGTCATACTTAAAGACCGGGAAAAGGATCTCCCGTCCGATGTCGTAAAAAAGCTCAAAAAACTCGACCCGGACCAGATGGAAAAATACCTGATCGGGAAAAAACTCGATACGCTGAATGATGACGCGCAGATTAGTGCGATCATCGATATGACCACAAGCACCATGGAAGTCGGCATCGAAACTGAAGATGATCTCAGCGATATCCTCGATATCATTCGGGCAGGAAAAGAGGGCGCGGTAAACGCATCCCCGGAACTATCGAAGGTTAAGAAAAACGAACTCGAATAATTTTTTATTTTTTTTATCCATCACATTAGTCAGGAATTCAAGCGATATTGTAATAATCAATTGCCGTATATTCAGATAGTAGGTACGCGGAGCATAGTGAGGAGGAGTCCATGAAGATAGATCTATCCGGAGTTCTTTACGGGCAGCTTAAAGAATCCGAGAAAAAGTACAAGGATGCGCTAGCGAAAAATGATCTCGAAAGTGTAAAAAAATTCGCGCAGCAGTGCGCCAACATCGAAAAGCAGCTGGCTGAAAAGGTGCCTGACCAGGCAAAGGCGCACCTTGAAAAGGCGAAGCGATGGGAAGAAGCCGATAGGACTGCCGGAACCGCGCCAAAAAAGAAGATTGTTGAACGCGGAGAGAAGGCAGCAGATGACGAGGAAGACTTTTCCGGGTTTGGGGAGAGCCTGATCCAGACCTCGACCGTCACGTGGAAAGATATCGGGGGTCTCGCTGAGATAAAAAGTCTCATCATGGAGACCGTGGTAATCGCGGGACTGAGTAAACCGGAATCCATCAAACCCGACAAAGGCATCCTGCTCTTTGGTCCGCCCGGTACCGGAAAAACCCTCCTTGCGGCGGCGGCGGCTGGCAGTCTCAAGGCGACGTTTTTTAATGTGAAAGTGAGCAGCGTCCTTTCAAAATATTTCGGTGAATCCACAAAGCTCATCACCGCCCTGTACGAATCTGCCCGCGACCATGCCCCTTCCATCGTGTTCATTGACGAGCTCGACTCCATCACCATGTCAAGAGACGGAGACCAGGGAGAGGCATCCCGTAAAGTGCTGGCGACCCTCCTTTCCGAACTCGATGGGTTCCAGGATAAAAAAAGCGACAAGCTCATCCTCACCCTCTCGGCAACCAATACCCCGTGGAGTCTTGACGATGCCGTCCTCTCCCGGTTCCCCAAGCGCATCTATATCCCTCTCCCGGACTTAAACGCCTGCCGGGATATTATCAAAATCCAGACAAAAGGGCTTGACATATCAAAAGTCGACATGGAAAAGATTGGAGAACTGTGTGTAAACCAGCATTATTCCGGCAGGGACCTCCAGAACGTCTGCCGGGATGCAATGAAGAGCATGACCCGCAGGATAAACAAAGATATCTTTGACAATATCGAAGATATGGCTGAGTTATCGTTTGAGGAGTTGCAGAAAAAGACCTTAAAAGCGGGACCGCTCTCGATGGACGATTTCACCCAGGCAATTGCGCGGATAAAATCCCCCCTGATGCCGGAAGATCTCAAACGACATGCAGACTGGAACAAACAGTTTGGGGCTTCATGATATCTGCATACCTTTTTACTATGAAAACGGCTTCGCCATTTTCATGCCCGGATGCCTGCACTGTCGTCAACTCATCGGCGGTTGGCATAAAAGACGGCACGCCGGCTTTGGGTGTGGCTTGCCCGAACCGGCATGCGTCACCAGGATTTTTTTTAAACCCACATTCTTTAAACTGACCTGCCATGAAGATCGTTTCTCCTGCGGAACTCCTCGAAAAAATTGATAAGAATACGAAGGCGTTTAACGCTGCGGTACGTTCCGGAGACCAACAAACCGCACAGCGCCTCGCCGTTGAAACTGCCGCCCTCTACAACCGGCTTGCAAAAAAGGTCCCGCACCGTGAACATCTCTACCACACGCGCGCACAGGAATGGACGGCAAAGGCAGAGGAACTTGCAGGGATTGGAAACGCCGGATTACAAGATCCCGGCACCGATTTACTTGATGATGTCGATGTGCCGGCACCAGCTCCCGGATCTGTTATAAAATCCACGCCCGCAACAACAAAACCGGTCCACCGGGTATTCATCAGCTACTCAAGCCCGGACCGGGCACTGGCAAATGAGCTCTGCCAGTATCTCGAAGCACAGGGCATCCCCTGCTGGATTGCCCCCCGCGATGTAGTCCCGGGCTCCAATTTTCCCGGATCGATCATCGATGCGATCGACGCGAGCACGGTCATGATCCTGATATTCTCAAAAAACTCGAACAATTCGCCCCATGTCATCCGTGAGTTAATAAGGGCAGTAACAAAAAACATCCTCATCATCCCGTTCCGGATCGATGAGATCCTGCCGACAAAGAACATTGACTACTTAATCAACATCGCCCAATGGTTTGATGCCATGCCCCTGCCACCGCAGCAGTATTTTGGCACGCTTGCCGAGACCTTAAGATCGCATCTCTCCGGAATGGAAACCGAAAACCCGCAACCGGATAATCCCGGGGGATAAACAACCATGGAAGCCCCTGACCGGAATCTTGTACTTCCGGCACTGCTCATCATTGTCGGAATCGGTCTTGGCGTTATCATTGCATATCCCGCGATAAAAGAGAGCGTCGGTGAGGCAAATTCTGATTTTGTCCGCATCGCACTGGGTGCGTTCGCCGGCTCAAGTTCAGCTGGCATTGTGTACCTGTATGTCCGTGAAAAATTTCACACAATGCAGATCCGCTTTAAAAACGGGCACGTGATCGTCTGCGGGCTGAATTTCCGGTCGTTTTTGATCATAAAAGATCTTGTAGAGCAGAAGATAAATCCGGTCATCATCGAGAGCGATGCAAAAAATTCCTTTATTGAATCCTGCACAATGATGGGACTCATCGTCTTTATCGGGCAACCCTCTGATCCAAACATGCTGATAAAAGCCGGTGTGAAAAATGCAGCATATGTCCTCTCATTCAATGACGTTGATGAAAACAATGCAGAAGTTGCGCTTACCGTAATGCGCATGGTGCCGGATAAGAAACTCCAGACTCTTACGTGCGTCATCCAGATAATCAACCCGCAGTTATACGGGATAATCAGAAAACACACATTCTCCATGCGAAAAGAGTCGGGAGTCCGGGCAGAGTTCTTCAACCAGTACGCACTGGGGGCGAGGACGCTCCTTGACCAGTATCCCGCTTTTGTATCCGGCAATAAAAACCCGCCTCAACCGGTTGTACTCATCGGGGCAGGACGACTGGGGGACAGCATCATCACCCGGATTGCACGGACATGGTATTTGGAACATAAAACTGACGGGATCCGGTTAACCCTTGTCCTCATCGATTTGAATGCCAACCGGATCAGGAATGAAATGCTCCTCCAGTATCCAAAACTTTCTTCTGTGTGCGAGCTGGTTGCAATTCCCCTCGATGTCCAGTCGGCAGGTTTCAAAAGTGGAGAACTCATCGCAAACCCGGTGTTTAAGGACGGGTTTATCGCGTATATCTGTCTTGACGACGATTCACTGGGACTCTATGCAGCCCTGACACTCCACCAGCAGACTGCGGGTAAAAATGTCAGTTTTATCGTGCGTATGGACCACAATACCAGCGTCGCAAAACTCATTGCCGATGAACAGGCAGGACTGGGAAGCATCCGGGAGATCCATCCCGTAAATATGTTTGAGATCACCGCAAACAGCCGGCTGATTCTTGCCGGCGAAGAAGAGATCCTCGCACGGTCAATTCATGAGAATTATTGCAAAAAAGAGCAGTTGAAAGGATTAACCAAAGATACAAACCAGCTGCTCGTTTCCTGGGACACTCTCGGGACATTAACAATACAAAACAGCGGGATTGAAGGACAGAAATATCGTGAATCCAACCGGAAGCAGGCAAACTTCATCTGGACAAAGTTATCCCTGGTAGGCTGCGACATCGGACCTGTTACCGACTGGGACGCCCCCCTTGAATTCCGGTTTACCGCAGGTGAGACCGAGCGGCTCTCCACACTTGAGCATGAACGCTGGATGAGTGAGAAGATGGAGGGCGGGTGGCGTTACGGGGAGAAGCGGGATGATATCAAAAAGCTCCACCCTTCACTCATCGCGTATGATCAGTTATCGGAACCGGAAAAAGAAAAAGACCGGGATACCATCCGGCAGATCCCGGAGATATTGTCCCGGATTGATTTTCAGGTGTACCGCCGGTAACGATAATGTCGGGGACTTTGCAGAGGTCATCGGTTAAGGATTAATGCGATAATTTTTAATCATTGTGCATAACTAATGCATAATTGGATTACTATGGCTGCAAAAGATCTGGCTCGGGAACCTTTTGAAATCCACATGCAGGGATATGAAGTATTAGAGAAAGTGGCACGTCAATCATCATCCTCCGGGAGAGTAATGGTTCCACGGGATTGGGTAGGGAAGAAAGTACGCATTATCCGGATGGAATTATAAACTACAAAACAACACAGAAAATCCTGCCAGTCAAAAAAAAGCATATATGAAAACAAGCCAGGCGCTCTCCACATGTCAACCGCGAGAGGTTTGGATCGGAGTAGTGGGCTTAAATAAGACACATGGGGGATTTTGCAGCCCTTAATGTTTTCGGCAGTCCAGCACCTCTCTGGGAATTGCCAAACGAAAAAAAAAAGATTTCTTGACTTTTGTGCTGTCCATCAATCTGCATCCCGTAAAGAAACTGTAAAGGATAACGGGCACAATCCCTAAAAAAAGGGGTGTCTTGAAGTTTAATTTTTAATCTCCAGAAATCGAAAGAATAGTCATTCTTATTATTCCAGAAACAAACTCTATACGTATGCCTCCCCGTAGTTCACCCGGAACATGCCTCCTCTGCAAGACGGGCATTGGACGAATAGCAATGCTTCGGCACACGTTGGCGTGTCTTGAAAAATCTGACTGGCCGAAATCAGACGAACCGTCGTACATTATCAGGATAGAAGCAAACCACTCAAAGTTGTTCTGGCTGCTGGTGCTTGCCCGGCACGACGCAACGCTCTCAGACCTCGACCGCCTTATCCGGAATGTCTGGGTGGAATGTTGTGATCATCTCAGCGCCTTTACCATTTACGGGAAGAGATTTTCCTCGTGCAGCGATTATGATGATTTTAATGAGGATGAAGAATCCGGCTTATCGGTTCCGCTCGATGAGGTAATCGGCCCGGACAGTTCGTTTACCTACGAGTATGACTTTGGCTCAACGACAAAACTGAAACTGAGCGTGGTTGGACTATCGCCGGTTGCACCCAAAAGCGGTCCCCTCTGTCTTATTGCAAGAAATAACCGCCTGGAAATCCCCTGCTTTTTCTGCAAGGAGAAGGGTGAATACCTGGTAACAAACTGGCCTGATAACCCATACCAGATTATCATTTGCCGCAACTGTACGAAAAAGAAAGTTAATGACCTGGAACCTGAAAATGTTATGGTGTTCCCAAACTCTCCTCGTGCCGGTGTCTGTGGATATGTGGAAGAACCCAATACCGCCATCAGATGGTACCCGAAGGGATGGTTTCTGGGGGATATCTACCCTGCCGAATCTGAAGAGATGCTGGATACGATCATGAACAGCGATGATGATGATGGTAACGATAGATCTTGATACACGACCAATATTTTTACCATATTTTCGGGACAAAATCGTTACGGTTGATTATGCTGGCACTTTCTCCTGTGGCTCGTATCACAAAAAGTCCTTTTCGCTCTGCCAATGAGGAGATCCCTGCATCTTCAGTCAGGAATGCAACAGCTCCATAGATCTTTTTATCTGAATACTCTGGCATCCAGTTCTTTGCCTGTTTAAGTTTTTTTAAGAAATCACGGATATCTCCCGGTCGTAATGTTGTTTTAACCTCGACAATGACAATCTCATTGCCGGCTATCGCGATGATATTGAATTCATAGTTGATGCCATCACGACACCCTGACCTTCGTTCCATGATATCAGTTACTTCTATCCCCCTCTGGTTAAGGAGGGTTATGATATCCCCCTCCACGAGGGATTCGATGAGTTTTCCCCATTGTGACGTGAATAAATATTCCAGTTTGTTGAGTTTTTTATCCGTCTCCTGGAACATCAACCATACTTTATCAAATATGAGGGGTTCATCTGAAGTACCGGATGATTGGGGTGGAGGGGTTTTCAGCCTGGAGACCGGTGCCATGTACATCTGATTAATGCCATTATAAGAAATAACTATCCTTGGTTTCACCTGTAGTTGACTGGAGCTACAACGTAAGAAGTCTTCCGGGATCGTTGGATATGCTAAAATCCGTTGCATCCACTCCAGTTATCGGTAAGGACCTGTTGTTCAAAAATCATTTCTCAGACCGGGTCATAACCGTGTGAACGCAATAAAATAACATCAGCAGGACCGGGGTCCTGCTCGGGGCGATCTTCCTTTTCGCCCATTTTCCGTTTATTCTGTTTACCGTCCCGGTCGTGGTGCTGTTCATCGGTCTGACGGCAGAGCCATTCCACACGCATACTTCAGATACGATTTAATAACTTTCCCAGACGAGCCAACCCTCAGCGGAAGATGAATATAAATATCTCCTGTAACGATTTTTAGAATTATATGTTTGACAAGTTTGATCTGGATCAGACTCTTGAAAAAACCACGTACGATGCGAAAATTCCCGGGCTTCGTGATCGGATTGGTGCGCTCCAGCGGGAGTTCAGGGACAAAAAAATTCCGGTAATTATCGTCTTTGAAGGCTGGAGATTCTCGGGGATATCCGCAGCTATCAACCGGCTGACCTATGCCCTTGATCCACGGGGATACCGCGTCCACCCGACGCAACAACCCAACGAGATCGAACGTGCCCACCCGATGTTATGGAGATTTTGGGTGAACACCCCCTTCAAAGGACAGATTGCGATCTTTGACCGGAGCTGGTACACCGACGCCCTGCTTGAATGTTCAGAATTCGATAAAAAAAACCTGTTCTCGGTTGGCACACTTCCGGCGATCCTCAATATGGAAGAACAGCTGGCTGATGACGGTACAGTCATCATAAAGTTTTTTTTGCACATCACAAAAAAAGAGCAGAAGAAGCGGATAAACAACTTTCAGGACATTCACCCGAAGTTCTCCCAAAATGACAGCAGAGCCCCTAAAAAACTGCGGGATTACGACTACATGCTGCCGAAACTGGAGATGTTAATTGCAGAAACCGATACTGCAACAGCGCCATGGACGGTAGTAGAGGCAAACGACCGCCGTTTCGCTATAATAAAAGTTTATGAGACGATCATCGCCCGGATGGAGAAAGTCTTGAAGAACAGATCCCGGGCAGGAACGAAATCCACGGGAAAAAAGGCACTGCCGGGAAAAAAATTACCGGTCGGGCAGGCACCCATTCTCCACACGATCGATCTCAACAAATCGCTAAATGAAGAGGACTATAATACACGCCTTCTCAAATGCGAAGAACGGATACATGAACTCCAGTATATCGTTAATAAAAAGAAGATACCGGTCACCATACTTTTTGAGGGCTGGGATGCAGCAGGCAAGGGTGGGGCGATTATCCGGCTTGACCGTGCACTTAACCCCCGGTGCAGCGTGGTTGAACCGATTGCCGCACCGACACCGGATGAGAAGAACCATCACTATCTCTGGCGATTTATCCGGAGCCTGCCAAAAGCGGGAGACATCACCATCTTTGACCGTACCTGGTATGGCAGGGTACTTGTTGAACGCGTAGAGGGGTTCTGTACCGAACCAGAATGGCAACGGGCATACCACGAGATCAATGTCATGGAGGAATATCTCGTCCTGTCCGGTGCGGTTCTTATCAAGTTCTGGCTCCAGATCGACAAAAAGACGCAACTCGAACGTTTCAAAGAGCGGGAGACGGACCCGTTAAAGAAATACAAGATCACCGAAGAGGACTACCGGAACCGCAAGAAATGGGATCTCTACGATGCCGCAATTGACGAGATGCTGGAAAAAACAAGTACACCGGTTGCCCCGTGGACGATCATCGAAGCCAACAATAAGTATTATTCACGGATAAAAATTCTGGAGACGGTGATCGAGAGGATAGAGGACAGGATTTCGAAAAAGAAAAAAAAGCAACAAAGATAGTTTAGGTGCGGATTAGGGATCGGGCGTTTATCTCATTTTACCAGATATATTTTTTTCATCCGGGGTTTGTGTAGAAGTCCAGATTCTTTTTGCTTTACTTCAGGGAGGGTGTTTTTTAAAAAATGTTGTAATTGTTCTGAAGGTTGATTGTATGGCTTAGCCGTAACGAAAAACCTGCGTTGTTCATAACAACAATCAAAGCGACGCAATTTTGAACAGGGATGAATCACAACAGTAATTTGCTGAACAGTATATCATAACTCATGGAAGATCGGGCAAAGCAATATTTCAATGAGGGGTTAAATTTTGCCAGACTCGGACAGTATTCAGAAGCCCTCGACTCTTTTGATAAAGCGATTGCTATCAAGCCAGACTACGCCGATGCGTGGAACGGTCGCGGATACGCGCTACTTAACCTCGGCCGGCATGCAGAAGCAGTTGACTCGTATGACAAGGGGATTGCCATCAAGTTAGATTACTCCTGGATGCACAACCCAGATGACGCCAATGCGTGGAACGGTCGCGGATACGCGCTACTTAATCTCGGCCGGCATGCAGAAGCGGTTCATTCGTATGACAAGGGGCTTGCCATAAACCCAAATGACGTCAATGCGTGGAACAATCACGGATACGCGCTACTTAACCTCGGCCAGCATGCAGAAGCGGTTGACTCTTTTGACAAGGCGCTTGCTATCAAGTCAGATTACTCTTGGGCGTGGAACGGTCGCGGATACGCGCTACTTAACCTCGGCCAGCATGCAGAAGCGGTTGACTCTTTTGACAAGGGGCTTGCCATCAACCCAGATGACGCCAATGCGTGGAACGGTCGCGGATACGCGTTACTTAACCTCGGCCGGCATGCAGAAGCGGTTGACTCTTTTGACAAGGGGCTTGCCATCAACCCAGATGACGCCAATGCGTGGAGCAGCCGCGGATACGCGCTAAATAAACTCAGCAGGTATTCAGATGCAGTTGCCTCGTGTGACAAGGCAATTGCCATCGACCCAAATAACCCCGCAGTGTGGGTTAACCGAGGAAATGCGTTAGGGAAGCTTGGTCGGCATGCGGAATCTCTTGCCTCTTGTGACAAGGCGATCGAAATGGATCCAAAATATGTGCTGGCGTGGAATAATAAAGTGGACGCATTAAAAGAACTCAAGCGATATGACGAAGCAGTCGCCGCATACGATAGGATAATACAATTAGATCCACAGAATGAATCAGCATTCGCAAAAAAAGAGGAATTACTTAACGAAATTCACGATAAACAAAAACAAAACAGAGAGGAAGAAGATCAAAGGACTTTAAATCAACAACCCCAAATCATCCGTGCGTACGAGTTCTACTCCGGGTACATACGGGTAAAAATCTCAGTGAAAAACCCAACTCCACTCACCATTCACGATGTCATTTTAGAACCTGACGTTGATCGTGCAATCCTTTACCTGGAACGGCATGAACCGGAAGAATACCTTTCAGAAAATGAGAAAATTATTCTCGGAACGATCAATCCCCACAATGACAGAACGGTAAGTCTCTACTTCGAACCGACAATTTGTGCAAAAGAGGGAACCGATGTCCATTGCCACATCCGTTACAAGGACGCACAGGGGCAACCGGGATCGCTCGATATGGAACCACTCCGGATTCAGGTTATCTGTCCAATCTTCGAGACAAAAGAACCGGTGAACATCGGATCACTCAAACAACTCATCGAATCCCTTCCATCACGGGATACGAAAATTTTCTCCGTCCCCAGAAATCTCGATGCACAAACTCAACTGAAGATCTTCCAAGGGGTAATTCAGCTCCATGATATCCGGCATATCAGTACGCTCAAACGTGCCAGGAATTTTGAGTCCTGGTATTACGGAAGAACAAAAGTCACTCAAAAGGATATGGTGATCAAACTCGGTGTCGCAAAAGACATGGACATGGTTGAAATTTCTGCATTCAGTCACGATCCAAAAGACCTGACCGGGCTCCTCGCCGAGATAAGTCGGCATGTCACCGAAGAAGTATCAAAGAGGGGAAACGTCCAGAAGATTTTCAATGTCACCATCAAGGATTCTGTTGTGCAGAGAACCAACCTGATGAGTTTCTGCGATGCCGAGGGGAAATGCAGCGGCGATGTAACAATCGAAGATAGCGTTGTTATGAGATCGAATATCTTAAGTCCAGATCATGAGAAATCAGAGGAATCGGCTTTCCAACAAACTGATAAAAAAACTACGACTCCTCCGCCACAACGAGGAGGTTATGCAGGAGTATGCCCGAAATGTGGTTCGAAATTAGTCTGGCGAGTTGCTCAGAAAACGGGTGAATTATATCGTGGATGCGACAACTTTGATGGCGGGTGCAGATATCAGGAAAGAAGTTACTGAATTTGTGTCAAACCTATTTTAAAAGAGGGAATACTTCATCGAAGACCGAGCATAACCCTTGCTTCTTCAGAGGTGTAAACCCGTCCCTGTCTGATAGCCTCTTGAGATTCGGCAATGTCTTTTAGGTCCTGCTCATCCAGATAAGTATCAGGATTTTTGCATTTCCGTCTGACAAGATCGGGCATGATACAATAACTATTCTTAGGCGAGATTATCAAACCTGCGATTGATCAAACCGTTAAGAAAAAGCAGATTAAGACGGCAGCACATGGGTAGGCAGACAAAACCGTATGCGTGTCAATGTCGGTTTGAGATTCCCCAATCACGTCAACGTATAGATATCCTCTTCTTGGTCTTTTAGAAAATCGAAAGCCGGACTGAGCGCTGCCGCATGCAACCATTCCTTTTCATCCCACTCATCAACCGGTGAATACAGTACAATGACTCGCACATGCTTTGGAACTGATGGGGGAAGGATGTCATCCAGTTTCAACTGGTGATCATCATTGACAGTTCCTGTAAGTTCTATTGCAGTCAGTGTGGTTTCCATTTAGCGTTCCCCCTTTCTAATTAAATCCGGTGGGATGTGTAACCTCATATGCTCCCAAGTTGCTTATGCCGCGTCAGTATATCACATTTTTGTTGGTTTTGCTATGTAAGTTTATCAATTTTTTAAAAAACACACATGATGTGCGCATCAGGGAGAACCTGATGAAAATCGTCAATGTTTTTCTGGCATACCATGGATATAGCAGTGATCATAAAAAAAATTGTGTCCTCAGCATGAGTATCCTTCAGCGCATGAAACGGTCGGGCAATGAGGATAGTTCGTCGGATTCCCCGGAAAGTTCATTGAACAAACCAGAAAACCCGCATATTCACCAGTAATTTAATTTGATTATAATCGTGCTAACAAAAGATTTTTGTTTGATTACGATCAATTAAAAAATATGCCCGGCATCCTTGAAGCCCTCATCCGGCTGAACCCCTGGTGGTATGGCGAATCCGTTCCATCAGGGATACCTCGCAATGAATACCTTTTACCGATACAACGATACATACCAACCGGAGAGATAATCGTCCTCGCCGGAGTACGGCGATCCGGAAAGACCACACTGCTCTACCAGACGATTGATTACCTCCTTAAGCATGAGCGAATTCCAGCAAAAAAAATTCTTTTCGTCAATTTTGATGAGCCGGACTTTTCCACGCTTGACGCTCCCTTTGCAGAAATTCTTTCGGCATACCGTGCCGATATCTGCGGAGACGATGATGTCTACCTGATCTTTGACGAGATCCAGGGCGTCCCGGAATGGGAGCGGCATATCAAGGCACTGTACGACCGCGGCGGGGTGAAGCTGATAATCTCCGGCTCGTCATCTTCGCTGATTGCAGGAAACCTCGCAACGCTGCTTTCCGGGCGGTACTTCGCTATCACGGTATACCCTCTTGCCTTTGCCGAATACCTTCTCTTTAACCGGTTCACTGTCCCGGCTGATCCTCTTGCACTTGCTGCACAGAAATTCAAGGTTATGAACCTGCTGGCAGAATACCTTCAGACAGGGGGTTTTCCCCGCGTCGTGCTCCAAAAGGACCAGAAACTTAAGACAGAATACCTCCGTTCGTACTATGATAGTATCGTGTACCGTGACATCATCCTCACGAACCGGGTACGACATGTCAGGGCGTTAAAAGATCTTCTGGTATACCTGTTCTCGAATATCACCCATCCGCACTCCTACCAGCAGCTGCAAAAACTGGCAGGTCTTGATTTTGCCACCTTAAAGGAATATATCGGGTATGCGGGCGCGGCGGGAATACTGTTTGAAATCCCGTTCTTTTCGTACTCGTTAAAGACCCAGAGCCGGAACAACCGGAAGATTTACTGTATAGACAACGGTATGCGTAACGCAGTCTCGTTCACCTTCTCGCAGGATATCGGGTTGCTTGCTGAAAACCTTGTGTTTATCCGGCTTGTCCAACTGGGTGCCGACCCATATTACTGGAGCGGAAAGCACGAGGTGGATTTCGTATTAAAAAACCCGGATGGTACCCTTGACGCCATCAATGTTTCGTATACCGACACACCGGATGAGCGTGAGTATGCCGGGCTCCGGGAGTTTTTTATAAAATACAATAGCAAAGTCCGCTCCCGGTTGCTGATCACCCGGGATCTGGAGCGGGAAACTGATGGGATCCGCTGCATTCCGCTCTGGAAATGGCTGCTCGTAAACAAACCCTGATCAGGACTTGCACGAAACCAGAACTCCTTCCATCACAACTGTCAGCGTGAAGCAGACTGTCGTACCCTTCCCCTCGCCTTCCAGGTATCCCCCTGCTTGCCCGGCGCGACGCCCGGGGGTTTCAATCGCCCGGTTGATCGTGTGAATCCAGTGCCGGACAATTGCAATCCATTTTAAATGTAAAATTCTGACGTGAAAATATGTAATTATCCCGTATAGTTGACTATTCGGCTGGATAGCAAAAAATATTTTTTTTATTTTCCCAATCCGGCACGACGACAATTATCGCATAAATACGAGCCCGGCACCACCCGGAACGAATACTACCCTCCCGACTTTCTCCCGCAAAATAATCACAAAAGTATCAAAAGTAAGGTCTTTAATTATGCCAGAACATGAGCCCAGCACCAACCCTCCCAGCCTCCGACGGCGGAACGAATACTACCCTGCCGACTTTCTCCCGCTCAAGTGCATAGAAGGCTTTCTCGATGATAAACCGGTCCTCTTTTGTCTTCTCATAAATCTTTTCAAATTCGAGATATTCAGCGGATGCAAATTCATCCCGGATCACTTTTTTTAACTTTTCAACCCGTTCCAGGTCAAACTCCGGTCTGAAATAATCGATATAGCTCAGGATTCTCAGGTCAGTTGGATTGTAATAGATCTCGCCGCTCCCGGCATCGACAAGGCAGACCGCAACATTCCTGCTAATGTACGAATTGCCTGAATTAGCGCCTTTCACCCATTCGATCACCGGGTCGTCCCAGCCGGTGGGTGAGGTGATCCCGAGGACGTGGAAATAATCGCCTTCTTCGGCACGCTGGATGATCGGACCCAGCACCGACATCAGTGCAGGCATCGTCACCATCCGGGTATCAAAACCCAGATCTGCATAATCGCCGGTGTTGCAATACGAGAAGGCATCGACAACTACCGTCTTTTTGCCCTTTCCGAAATAGGTGTGATCTTTCTTCTCGATTGCATATACAGAACCCGCGTTCAGGGGCACGTTCTGGCTGCCCGTGCCGGTTGCCACATTACCGCTGACATTCCCGCCAGTGCCGGAATCATAATGGTAATGGTTCTTCCAATCCGTGACGGTGTATGTCATCCCTTCATGGGGTGAGAAGCACTTCACGGGATACGTCTGCATCTTCGTATCAAACCGGGCAATAAAATTGAGCTCATGTATGCGGGCATCATCAACACTCACATATCGCTTGGACCTTTTACCGATAACGTCATCAACAGGAGCAAATGATTGGGCGAGTTCATCCTTTTTAATAAAAATTAATGATTTCTCTTCGACAAGGGATTGCCGCCTCTTCTTTAAGGTCTCTTTTAAACTCGCGATCTCTTTTAATTCTCCTTCAGCGATCCATTGCACTTCCATATGGAGTGCGGAATGATACTGGTCCCGCTCCCGTGCCAGAGTCTGTTCCCGCTTTTCGAGTGTTTCAAGTTCGAGATCGATATTTTTCAATTGGGTATCGAGAAGCCCGACAAGATCCCCATATTTCTTCTGGAGCTCGTCACGGTCGCCTGCCAGGGCATCCAGCGCCTTTTTTGCATCATCCCCGGCGAGTTCCCCCCGGAGCAGTTTCACCCGCAGCTGGTGAATTTTGATCCTGTACTCGTTATTCTGTGCATTGATCGTATCATATTCGATGAATTTTCCGGTCAGCTGCCTGAGTCGTTCTTCTGTGATGTTCGAGACGCGCACACGCTCTTCACGGGAGAGGCGCGTCTGCTCGATGATCTTTTTTGCTACAAGAAAAACATCGCCCATCTCCCCGGTATCTTTAAAAAACAGTGGTTCGTTTGCCATACCCGGTTCCCTCCATTCACCGTTTCATGAAATAATCGAGCCGGTCCGAGAACGTATTCTTCATGACGTCGAGCTCTTTTTTTAACTTTCTCACCTGCATGATGATGTCCGATGTCTCTCCCTTGAGGACATGGTCATAGATGAGTTCTGACGTTTTGGTGATCACTTCCAGTTGCTCGACAAGGTTGCGATCGAACTGGATCATCTGGTTGATATCTTCATCGTTGACCTTGTCCGCTTTAAAGAGTGGAGACTGCCCGAAGGGAGCAGCTTCAATCTCGATTACAAACAGGTCAATGGCTTTCAACAGATCCTTGATGTGGTCAACGACATCCCGCTTGCCATCACGGTACGCGAGATCGCTCACTTCTTTTAAGTTCAGTGCCGATTTTTTCAGTTCACGCGCCAGTTTTTCCCGGACGGACCGGTCCGTGTTCAGCCGGCTCTTCTTCGCACGGTAATCGTATCCCGGGATAAGTTTCCCTAAAAACTCAGTGATGGATGATGCATTTGTCATACAGAATCAGTACCTCGTTAGTGGCGGAATATGTTTTTTCAAGTATTAAAATAGGCGGGATTGGCATTCGGGATAACCGGTTGTGGCATTCAAGGACAGAGTTTATTCCGACTTCATTTGGGGCTCAATTTGCCAGCATTTCCCCTTTTGAGCCACCCTGCGCCTGGGATATCGCTCCTGAAACTTTGGCAAGGCAGGATCAATTGTGAACTGCTGTATCCCGGTTTTTTAAATTGTAGATCGATGTCCACTTACTGGAAAGTACGGGAAAATCTTAGCTGATAATATGACGCGACAAAAAATTTAGTAATAATAGGGTTTGCTCGATGCAATCATTGCCAGAAATACAAAGAAGATCATGGCTATGGCAATAAGTATATAGACAATGATGAACCCGATCACAAGTCCCATATTGGTTGGTTTAAAAGGGATCACACCCTTGTTCATCTTCTGTGCTGTGGTGTAGGCGTCATATATACCGTAAATCCAGACAATAATTCCCGGGATTAAGAATATGAAAGAACCGATGATTGTACCAACAAGTATTCCGATACCTCTCAACAGATCCCCGTTATAGACCTGCCCGGAACCGGTAAAGATAAATGAGAGAATCGCCGCTAAACCGGCACTTTTCTCTTCTTTTACGGCAGCGGGTTGCTGGGGATACACCGGTTGCTGGGCGACGGGCTGCTGGAAAGTCTGCGTTGTCTGTACTGACGCTCCGCAATGCTCACAGAATTTGCCTTCGGGCGTATTTTTTCCACAATTCGGACAGATGACGATTGTAAACACCACCTTTGGTTACGTTAAACTACCCGTGTGAAATTAATTAACCTTTTGATTCCGCCATTCACCGGAGAAATCGCCGCGCCTGCCGCGCAATCATTAATGGGAAGTTATGGGTGGGTTGGATAAAGATTGTGATTTGGGGTTGTCTGGATGTTGAAAATTTACGTCCATTTTACGATTTTGTATTGAATGTATTTTTTTTTAGACAAGTAACACTCATTTTTGATTTTTAAAAGTTCAGACAACGCGATATGCGATAACAGCACCGATTAAAAACCCAATAAAATAGCCAATACTGTTACCGGTTATATATCCAAGTATTAAACTACAAATAATACCGCATAAAAGTATTAATCCAATTTTACCACCCGCACTTTTTTCTTCTTTTACGGCAGCGGGTTGCTGGGTATACACCGGTTGCTGGAAAGTCTGTGCCGTCTGCACTTCCGCTCCGCAATATTCACAAAACATTTTTCCGGTCGTATTTTTTCCACAATTCGGACAGATGACGATTGTAAACACCACCTTTGGTTACGTTAAACTACCCGTGTGAAATTAATTAACCTTTTGATTCCGCCATTCAGAGGAGAAATCGCCGTGCCTGCTCCGGTTTTTGGTAAGGCGGGTTTATGGGCGCTACCTGAATTATTTCTCAGCTATATCCGTGCTCGCATTTTGTACTTTCGACACGTGGGCATATCATGATTGTTTTCATCAAAATGTATAGGGATTATTTGTTACGATTGATGGGGCAGGTTGGGATTTTCCCCCGGTTCCCTGGAGGATATCTGATAACCTCCTCTTTTTGTAAGTGTTATTGACGAAAGTAAATCCAATATTGGGGAGATAAAAGATGCCCTTCCCAATACAATTTTGTGCCGACGCACATTGAGGGTAATCCAGCCGGTTTAGATCTTTTTTAACGAATCTGTAATTTTTGTCCATACCGGTCGGGCATAAATTTCATCAGGAATTTTGGGCATTTCATTCATCCTGTCATCAGGATTAAATTTCTTATTTATAAACTGGAGATACAGGTTCCTGTCAGTATATTCCAGTTTTTTGTCCAGCGCCTCTTTTTTTGTCAGCACACTACGGGTTAAAAAATCATATTCACAGAGAAATTGTTGTTCTTTTTCCAGTGTTGCCCTGATGACGTAATGCCTGAGCTGCTGCGGTTTAAACTGTTCTATGTGTTTTTTTATCAGGTCATATTTTTGCAGCTTGATATTCTTTACAACGGTCGCATGAAACACAACTGGTTCTTCTGTATCCCGTTTCTGCAGGTTGCAGTAGGGCGCGATGATCTGTAGCAGGTTTTTTTTGAATGCGACCAGTTCCGCGCCAGGATCAACCCGTATACAGACCGCATGGCTGGCGTCGGAAACTGAATACGTATTGAGCTCAAAGGGACAGAACGGCGTCTTTGAGCAGAGCGTGACAAAATCGGTAACAAGCCTTTTTTCATCATCTGTCGTGAGCTGCCCGATTAACGATACATGGGGGATGGGGCAGTTATTCTTAAAAAAATCGAGGTGGAATTTTGCTTCGAGATGATAGATCAGTTGTTTGGCTTTTTTTTGCGCTTCATCCTGGAACCGGAACTCGATATCATATTGCGTCATGCTGTTTTTATCACTCTCTTTAATGGTCGATGATATTCCTCTGGCAATAAAGGCTTTGGCTACGACGGGAAATAGAGAGAGCGCATATCATTTGGTGATTGGCTGTACGGCAAAAGTCGATAACTTCCTTGGGATTTATGGGGCGTATTGTGAAAAATGGGACGTATTGTGAAAAAATATGGATTTTAAAAGTACTGCTATAAATAACAGTTCGGATTTATGTTAGTTATAGGTGGTCTTCTCAAATGTTTGGTGTTGGTACTTCTAAATGCCGTTCATGCGGGGCAGAAAACAAAAAAGAGAGTAAGTTTTGTTCACAATGCGGGCAGCTGGTCTCCGGTCAGCTCTGTGGTAAATGCGGTCAACCGGTGAGATCCGGTGCCACATTCTGTTCGAGCTGCGGGGCGCCAGTCCAGCAGGCGGGGACCGACAGCAGCGCGACATATCCGGAGGCGTATCCCGACCTCTCCAAATCGAATGTCTGGCAGCGGCGTCCCAATGACCTCGCGCACCGGTTTGAAGTTGCCGATCTCAATTCATACTTTTTGGGTGCGACAAAAAAGATCACCGTCATGCAGGGAACCAAGGCGATCTTTTTACAAGGCGGAAAATACATGGGCGACCTGCCGCCCGGGACATATACTGCGGGCGGTCTTGTAGAGTTTTTAAAAACCTTAAACCTCTTTGAGAAGACCATCATTATCCTTGTCGATGACGGCGACATTCCGGTGGATTTCTCGATTGGAGAGTTGCGGACACGAGAGAATTTTGATGCCGGGGTGAAGGGGAGGATGGTAGTGAAAGTGGACAAACCCATTCTCCTGTTTGACAACCTGATGAAATCCAGACCGCATCTCGAAGTCGTTGACCTCTTAGGGAATGTCAGAAATGAGATGCTCAATGTCCTGCAGTCAAAGCTCAAGGGTTATTCGTTTGAAGACCTGTATGGGAACCTTGATCTTAGAAAAGAGCTGCAACAGGACTTTGAGTACAACCTGAAGACAACGCTCGAACGGTGGGGTTTCCAGCTCGTCCACCTTCCCTACTTCGATTACGACGAGTCCTACTGGCAGGACATTATCAAGCAGCGCGGGGAAATTGGACACGAACTTACTGAGAAGCGCGAGAAAATGAGGCGGGATGCAGAGATCGGGTTTCTGCCATTCGAGCAACAGGTTGCAACCAAAGTAAAAGTGACCGAGATCGAACGAGCCAACGTGTCGGTTGACACCGAACGGGAGAAGCTCGAACGCAAGCGGTTCGATGAGATCACAACGTCGCTGCGTGCACGGCTCACCGATGACAAGATGAACGAGTTCAAGAATTCCGAAGATCTCGAAAAGTATCTCAATAGCATCGACACGAACAAAGTCATCCGGCAAAACGACATGATCGATCTCAAGATCCTGTTCGAAAACAACCGTGCGGATAAGTCAACCGCCCGTGATCTTATGATCGAGCGTATCCTCCAAAGCCACAAATTAGCCATGGAAGAAGAGGCGCGGATCGCAGCGGTCAAAGGGCGGCGTTTTGAAGACGAGTATGACCTCGAACAACGTAACAATATAATCGATCAGGATGACTATGAGGTAAGAAAAGGTATCCAGCAGCTTCGTGATCTGAAAGCCGCAAAACGCGAGGACGCAGCCGGTTACCAGTCACTTGAACTTGAAAAGGAACAGAAATCTCAAGAGATCGAAGCCAACCGCTTCAAAGCCCGGTCAGCTGCAACCGACGAAGCGCAGATCTCCATGGCGGAAGGCAAGGCTGGCGAGCAATTGACCGAACTTGCCAAGATGAAGCAGGCAAAAGCGCTCACCGAAGAGCAGCTGATGGGGCTCTCGGCAAAGGACAGCGCTGCGGTGGCTGCCGCACTCAAGGAAAAGTACGGCTCTGACCAGGTCAAGGCGATGTACGAGCAGAGGATGAAGGACCAGGAGGCGTATGTCCAGCGGATGCAGCAGATGGAAGAGCGTTCGATGGATCGTATGGAGCGTGTCCACCAGAAGTCTCTTGAGGAGATGGGACAGACTGCCTCGACCCGGGCTACCTCCGGCTCATCAGGGGGTACGACCGTTGTTGCCGGAGGCGGATTCGGCGCACCGGTGGTTGTAGCACCGGGCGGAGCCGCTCCTGCTTCGATACCCCAGCCGCCGAGGAAGGTTATCCTGTGCCGGAAGTGTAACGCGGAACTTGATCCTACGGAGAAGTTCTGCAATACGTGCGGTGAAAAAGTTCAACCGTAATTTTTTAATTTTCTTTTTTTTGTGAGGGTTGTATACTTTTGATTGCATGCGGGCGCTGCTTTTTCAATTACTTCGAGGGTCTATTCGATCTGTTGTTCGTATCAATAATCGTGGCTACGTGGTTTCGTACTGGCATGAATCACAATGATAATTAGCTGGATAGTATAGTGTACCATATGGGTTTTCGGGCAGAATCATTTAACGAGACAGGGCTTAATGCTTACAAACGGGGAGATTACGAATCTGCGTTTTTCAACTTTAACAGAGCAATCGAAATAGATCCGGAATATGCGATAGCATGGTACAACCGCGGAAACGCGCTAAATAAACTCGGACGGCATGCAGAAGCACTTGCCTCTTTTAACAAGGCGCTTGCCATCGACCCAAATCTCGCCGTGGCGTGGTCCAACCGTGCAGGTGTGCTAAATAAACTCGGTCGGCATGCAGAAGCAGTTGACTCGTATGACAGGGTGATTGCCATCAATCCAAATGACGCCGTGGTGTGGTCCAACCGTGGAGACACACTAAAAAAACTCGGTCGACATGCAGAAGCAGTTGACTCGTATGACAAGGCGCTTGCCATCAAACCCGATTACACCCATGCGTGGATCAACCGCGGACTCGCGCTAGGTAATCTCGGTCGGCATGCAGAAGCGGTCGCCTCGTTTGACAAGGCGCTTGCCATTAACCCAAATGACTCCGTGGTCTGGTTCTTCCGAGGAGCCGCGCTACTTAATCTCGGAAAGCATGCCGAAGCAGTCGACTCGTATGACAAGGCACTTGCCATTAACCCAAATGACTTCATGACGTGGATCAACCGCGGACTCTCGCTAAATGAACTCGGTCGGCATGCAGAAGCACTTGCCTCTTGCGATAAGGCGATTGCTATAAAGCCCGATGACAACTATGCGTGGAACAACCGCGGAGCCGCGCTGAATAAACTCGGTCGGCATGCAGAAGCACTTGCCTCGTGTGACAAGGCAATTTCCATCAAGCCAGATTTCGCCAATCCATGGTCCCACCGCGGAAACGCGCTAAATAAACTCGGACGGCATGCAGAAGCACTTGCCTCGTGTGACAAGGCAATCGAACTGGATCCGAAATCTGCATCGGCATGGAACAACCGCGGAGCCGCGCTGAATAAACTCGGTCGGCATGCAGAGGCACTTGCCTCGTGTGACAAGGCAATCGAACTGGATCCGAAATTGGTGTTGGCATGGAATAATAAAGGGGATGCATTAAAAAAACTCAAGCGATATGATGAAGCAAATACCGCATACGATAGGGCAATACAATTAGATCCACAGAATGAATCAGCATTTGCAGGAAAAAACGAATTGCTTACCAAAATTCACAGTGAACAACAACAAAATCGAGAGGATGAAGAGAAAAAAACCGTAATTCAGCAAAATAATCGGAGTGAACAACAACCAAATAGTGAAAAAGAAGATAGAAGAACCTTAATTCAGCGCATCAAAGAAGCAGAATTTTTCGGGACGCTCCCGTCCCCATTGAAAAATGCTGTGCAGCAGCCAGACGCGCTTCCATACCCTGATGAGGTTATTGCGACAATCAGCCAACTCGATGAATTTCTCACTACCGCCCGCCCTCAAATTAACCTTGTTCTTTCGTGTAAACAAGTTACATTAGATAGTTGGGAAATTGGAAAAATCTCCATTACCAATGAAGGATCTGCACACGCAAAGAATGTCACATTCGAATTTTCTGATGATCTCGATGTCCGTCACGTCAAAAACGTGGGTGTTTCTTCCGGAGAGACCAAACGATTAGAGATCTCAATAAAAGCCAAAGTCAGCGGAAGAATCCCCTTGGATATTACCGTTACCTACCGTGATGCACGGGATAAATCATATTCTGATACATTTGATTTTGATTTTGATGTTACAGAAAAAATGAAAGTAAATCCACAGAATGAATCTACGCTCGCAGGAAAAAATGCACCTCCCTCTCAAATAAATTATAACTACACGTATCAAGCTCCAGTCCAGATCGGAAATTCAACCGATATCAAAAATGACGGTATAATTCAAAGATCTACGCTCGGAGCAGAAACTCCTATGGAAAAGAAGGATTGTCCACGATGCCATCAACCAATTCATGGTAATTCCCATTCCTGACCCCTCCCCCAAAATCATGAATAATTATGGGCGATTCAACATCAGCCACATGAACAACCACACTATGAATCACGCGTAAAACCATGTGACAACGCAGAAAAGCACCACGCACTTAGAGATACCGAACAGCAGTCCACTTTTTATCGACTGCATACGCTAAATGAACTTCTTCATCAGCAAAATTAACCAATATCAGATCGCGTCAGGATCAAAATCTACAAGATACATTAACAATTCCAGTTGCGAGCTTCTCTCTG
>Ga0247841_10004363_pt1 | contig 24450 bp, 28 predicted proteins | sample LaCruzMarch2015__2_FD_192410 | JGI IMG/M metagenome (GOLD analysis project Ga0247841, IMG submission 192410) | Freshwater microbial communities from meromictic Lake La Cruz, Castile-La Mancha, Spain - LaCruzMarch2015_18m | ecosystem: Environmental > Aquatic > Freshwater > Lake | place: Spain... | reverse complement strand
GGTGGTGCCGTGCTGCGCATGAACTGCGGCGCAGATAGGATCAGAACATGCCGATTTCCCACTCATGGGATCGGCCAAAGGGAGAGTCGGGCTTCCGCAAGCCAAGCAGGTGGGATACGGAGGTGTCGATTCCATACTAACTCCTAAACAAAAAATTGAAAGGCGAACCCTTCATTAAGCAAATAATACAACATTTGTAACTTTTTGTAAATCACTGGGTATTCTCTGTATAGATATTGTATTGATGATGGATTGGGCATAAAATTTGAATATGAAGAATATATTTAAAGATTTGGTTGACTTGAAAAACAACTCACTTAAAATTCTCTTTTTAAGATGCGCTATCTCTATCGGCATCATCGCTGTCATGGGATATATATTGTTCTTAAGAGGAGATGAAGATACTTGGATTAAGAATCAAAACGGTGAATGGATCAAGCACGGTAATCCTAGCTCTGAAATGCCTACCGAATAATCTGTTTCAAGAAGGTTATAAATTACAGGAGTAAAAAATGAACGAGGTTAAAGAAACAGGATGTTGCCCGAGATTCAATCCCGAGCCATGGGATGGCAAGGTATTGGAGTGGGACAACAAAAAATTCATCAAAGACAAGGTTTTTACAATTATGTATATACCAATGAATTTTGGTGGAGTTATATCTAGAATGATGAAGAAGGTTGAATCAGCTGGCGCAAAAAATTTAGACTACCTTGCGCTATCCGATCATACCTCACCATGGAACATGAATCTTCTTTTGGCGGTAGATAGAGAGGTCACTGGTGCTGCAAATATGACGCTCTCCGGCAAATTTCTCAGTAAAGTTTACGAAGGTGATTTCAAAGAAACAGGTAAATGGGTCGAGGATTTCAAGAAATACGCCGCAAAAGCAGGTTATAAAATCAAAAAGTGGTATATGTGGTACACTACCTGCCCAAAATGTGCCAAAGTTTATGGCAAAAACTATGTTGTCACCATTGCAGAGTTGGAATAACAAGAAGAAACAAATGAAAACACTTGTTATTTATGACTCATACTTCGGCAATACCGAGAAGATCGCTAGGTCAATCGGAGAGGGGATCGGCGCTAAGGTTATTAATGTCGCCGAGATCAAAGAATCAGATCTGATCGGACTCGATTTTTTAGTCATTGGTTCGCCGACCAGGGCTTTCCGGCCGACTGAGAAAATAGGAAAATTCTTAGCCGGTGTATCTGCTGACAATATAAAAGGCATGAAAGCAGCTGCATTTGATACTCGGATGGATGTCGACAGCATAAACAACGGCTTCCTAAAATTCATGGTGAAAATTTTTGGTTATGCTGCTGATAATATCGCAAAGAAATTAAAAAACAAAGGCGCAAACCTGATTGCAAGGAGGGCTTTGTCGTCACCGATACCAAAGGTCCACTCAAGGAGGGCGAGCTAGAACGAGCCAGACAATGGGGGAGATCACTAACACAAAAGGTGCTGGCAAACTAATATCTCGATAGGCGTTCGAAAATATTAATAAAAAAAATTGTTTTTCTAGAACGTAATTGCATGGTCAGCGATTAATGTTCTACAAAGTATTAACGCTGCTAACATAAAGGAAGTATGACAACCGAAAACAAATCCGAATGTGTGGAGAATGCAAAAAAATTGGTCGAAGGAATAGAAAAAGAGTTGGAGAAGAAGGGTGAGAAAATTGCTAAAAAGGTAGAGAGGCCAGCCGAATACATAGCTACCGCAGTTGTCAATGGCATCCTGATCTGGCTGTTTCCTCGGCTAATGGATTGGTTGCCATTTCTGACTGACTCGTTTCAGACAATCTTGCTGTTACTCAACATTTCTTTCCTCGCTACAATCTTGATTAACTTGATCTTCCTCTTTTATGATGGCCAGCCATTTAAGGGGCTATTCAAAGCATTGTTAAATATGTGGGGGCTTGTAGTTACAATTTCGCTTTATTATATCTTTCCTTTCGACTTCTCTCCATACAATAGTGCGGATTGGAATCTCATCGTTCGAATCATCTTGATTGTCGGCATTTTTGGGACATTGGTGGGTTTTATAACTGAATTTATTGGCGCCTTTTTTCCAAAACAAAAAAATGTTAGCTAGCAAAAATACTAGCGTCTTACTTCGGATTACCTAAAATTATAAATACGTATGAAAAAAGTTGAAAATATGGATTACAAATCTGTCGACGAATACATCTCCATCTTTCCGCCGGAGGTGCAAAAAATCTTGGAAGAAATCAGGCAAATCATTCGGAAGACAGTACCAGGAGCAACAGAGATGATCGCTTATCGGATGCCTGCTTACAAGCTAAATGGCAAACCATTAGCTTATTTTGCCGCATTTAAGGAGCATATCGGCTTCTATCCTCTGCCGCACGTGATCGATCAGTTTAAAACAGAATTATCCAAATACAAACAGGGTAAAGGCTCTGTCCAATTTCCGATCGATCAAGCCATGCCTCTTGATCTGATAGAAAGAATTGTCAAGCTTAGAGCACTAGAAGTAACTAAAGGAATAAATAATAGTCAGTGTAAATTATGAAAGCGTTTATACCACAAATTTCCAAAATTGAAGACCGTAAAGTTGTGACAGTTACTTCGGTCGGTGACCCAAATGTTGTGATGGAGCCTTATATGAAGGCGCTCTACGGAGCAGTATACTGGGCCAAAATGAAAGTTTACAAACCAAAGGGCATCAAAATGGAGCTTGGCAAACTCGCTGCTTTTTGGCCCGATGCTCATCTAAAACCAAAGAGCGAGTGGACTGGCATCTGGGGCGTACCTGTGCCTGATTATGTCACCGAAAAGGACATTGTGCAAAAGGATCCAAAAATCCCAGCCAAGGTTGAAACATGGAAAGGTGGAGATTGTGCGGAGGTTCTGTATGTTGGTACTTATGCCGACGAAGGCCCTACTATCCAAAAACTTCATGACTTCATCAAAGAATCTGGCTACGAGATCGCCGGCTCTCATGAGGAGGAGTATCTGACCAAACCCGGCCCAAAAGCAAAAACGATCATCCGGTATTTGATTCGTCGCGCTTGAATTTCTTTATCGTTATAACCTTGGTCACCGTTTGGCATTGGGCGTTGAATTGCTATACGAATTCTACTGAAATTGGTAAAATAGCTAGGTAGAATTTAATAAGGAGGGTTTGTGGAAACTAAGAATCTCAACAAGAAGAAAATCTTGATTATTTTATCTATCGCAGTTGGTTCTGCTATCATACTTGGCGGCGTTGGTTATGTCGGGGCTAGCTACTATCAGGTTGAGAAGCTTATAGAGGAAGGCGATAGACTAAGAGGTGCGGGCGATTATGTTGCAGCTGAAAATATATATGACCAGGCTCAGAAAAAACAGATCTGGCCTAGTAAAAAGTCAATTGAAAGCAAGCTTACAGAAGTAAATGATCTCATAGCGGATGATAATAGTTTTAAGGCAGGGAACGCTGCTTTTGGTAATGGCGAATGGCAAAAATGCCTGGAATATTTCAATCAGGTGACTGGAAAATATCCAAAGCACGGAGAATCACAAAATCGTTATTCCGATTGTCAGAAAAAAATAGGCGAAAATGCGACTGCCCCCGAAGTTTCTGACGCAACAAAAACATGGAAAGTCGGAGGGTCTGTGATTGGTGGTGCTTTTGCTGATGCAGATGTTGTCACTCTCGGCAATGGTCAGCACAGAATGTATTATTCGGTCGAGTCTGAGACTCCTGATTTTCATGGACAGGTATATTCAGCAATATCATCTGATGGGATAAATTGGATACAAGAAGCAGGTGAGCGCAAAAGTTTAATGACCTTTCCTGATGTCGTAAGTTTGCCAGATGGTCGCTTCCGAATGTATTTTCAAAATCGTAACCACGTTATCGCGAGTGCTATTTCAAGTGATGGTTTGAATTTTACAGATGAGCCGGGTGTTAGGGTTGATGCTGTTGTTAGCGGATACACTGTGGACGAAATCGGCGGACAAAGTACCATGATTTTGCCTGATGGTACTTACCTGATGGTTTATGGAGGACTCCAATATAACAAGAAATGGAGTGACAATGTACCCAATGACAAGGTCGCTAATTCCTTCTATGCCACTTCTAAGGATGGATTGTCCTGGACAAAACGTGGACTAGCCGTCAGCAGCGATAACAATACGTTGCGAGGCTGGCTTGATGGTGCTGAACTTGTCAATTTTGATGGGCAGATCAGGCTTTACTTTTGGTCATACTTTGGAATTTATTATGTAGAATACAGCAACGGAGAATTTTCTTCCAAGCTTGTTGCCGATTTTCCAAATTATCTAGCGCCGGGAAGGGAGTATCCAGAAGATGGCCGGGCCGATCCATCAGTGATAAAGCTTAGTAATAAGTGGTTTTTGTACTTTGGTCAGCATACGAAGGGCATCTCATACGCCACAAAATAATATTTGATTAATATATTAATCGCTCATCCCTATCTTTTTGTTGTCTAATAAATTTTCATTGTCTTTGGCTGTAAAATAAGTTATCATCCAATTGATTGGTTTAGATACTCCTGTCCTGCCCTTGGGGTACAACAAAAGGAGTCCGATCTCAAAATCAAGGGCCCCAACTATTCAAACTTAGGCTTGCCCTGAGCTAGCCGAATGGTCGTATTGAATAGCTTATCAACCTAATATCTTTGGAGGATCATGGACAACAAAGAATTCAACAAAGCTTTTGATGAAGCTACGAAGAAGAAAATGCTTGAGGAGCCAGACATCTGGTGGAAGCCACGAAGATCGCATTGGGATGAATGGGGCTCGCCAGTAGGACTGTCGCTCGGCTGGGCAATATTCATTGTCCCGATTGGCATCTTTCTCTGGTTCTTGCACCTCGCCGGACTCATTGGCTAGGAAAAATTAAAATCGCCCTGAGCTTGTCGAAGGGCGATTTTAATTTCTGCTCAATATTTATCTGAACATTTTTTTGTAGTCCTTACTAACTCTAAATTCATCGTAGATTGCACGCTATCGCGTCTAATCTACGATAGTTGAAGTTATTTTTCGCCCAAACTTTAACGTTTTATTGTTACGCTTTTTAGCGTAAAATTAATAAAGAAGGATGATAGGATAAAACGAATGAAAACATTTAATGAAAATTTGATTGCTCCCTGTGGGATGAATTGCGCCCTGTGTTCTGGACACCTACGAGATAAAGACAAATGCCCAGGTTGTAAATATAGCCCGACGCTTAAGTATTGTCAGTGTTGTGTCATGAGGAACTGTACTGACAGAAAAGGGCAGTATTGCTTTGATTGTGCCAAATTCCCTTGCCAGAGGTTGAAGCATCTTGACAAGCGTTACCGTAGTAAGTACAAGATGAGTGAAATTGATAATCTAGAGCTGATCCGTGACAGGGGCATGGAACAGTTCCTAGAAATCGAGAGAGAAAAATGGCTAAGCGACAAGGGAATTCTATGTGTTCATAATGGTAAATATTATCCGCAATAGATCGAAAAATCAGACTGATATTAGGTGGTAAAATTGTTTAAAGAATAATATACTGGGTTCCTAATTGTTACGGATAACTGTTATGAAAATACTTCCAGACTTTAATTTAGAAACCATCCGCTCGGTCCTTGAAAAAGATTTTCCTGAACTGGAAATCAGGAACATTATTTTGTTCGAAAACGGCTGGGACAATGTAGTCGCTGATGTAAATGGCGAGCACATTTTTCGTTTTCCAAAAAATAAGGAGGTCAAGATTGAGCTTGAGATAAAAGTTCTTGATTATCTGAAGAACAAGATTTCCACTCAAATTCCCGAGGTTACTTACTATGGCAAAAGTTATGACTATTATGGCTATCCGAAGATTCAGGGTGTTGGTCTCTCGGACGAGATTTATAATTCAATGTCAGAGCGCGAGAAGAATGCACTAGCATACGATCTATCGACGTTTCTCTATGAATTGCATAGCGTAATCTCGATCGACGTTGCGCGTGAATTTGGCACCAACGAAAAGATGATCGGATGGTATTTTGACAATGCCAATGAGCTGAAGGACAAGTTTATTTTTGATCCGGAGGTCTCTGTTTTTGTAAGTAGAGTAGTCGACGATTTCGAACGATTGTTCAAAGAAAGTACTGATCTTGTCTTCCTTCACAATGATCTACATGACAACAATATGGCGATAAATTACGAAAGCAAAAAATTGATCGGTGTTTTTGATTTTAGCGACATCTCTATCGGAGACAGAAATTTTGACTTTACGCCAATGTGCCGTTTTTGCACTACGGATCTTACAAGAAGAATCATTGATAAGTATGAGACCGTCTCGGGGGTAAAACTGGATTGGCAGAAAATCAAAACCTACGCATATATTTGGGAGATCTCAGATGTCGCTGAGTATATCGGATGGAAAGATGGCGAGATCTATAAAAAAGGGATGGCTCGGATCAAAAAGTGGTTAAAAGAAGATCTAATACAACAATAGATCATGATTAAAATAAGTCTAATTATTTGGCTTTGTAAGCCAGATATTTTTAATTTGGAAATAAATCGAGAGCACAAGTAGAGATCCAGTTTCAATGTTTCCCTAGACAGAAAAATAAATTGGTGGTAAAGGTAAAAGTAAGCGAAAGGCATTTGCCTTTCGAGTCGGTCTCAGAGGAGGCGTTATGATAATTGGGCTGACGATCAGTGGCGAAAAACCGTTACCCAAGGATTGGGATGCTATCTGCACGAAAGTCCCGGGCGCTAAGCTGGTCATGCTCCGGGCTGGGAGTACTTACGGAGAGTTCAGTGCGGTAGAAGCTGATGTTGAAATCCTTCGCCTGGAGGGCGAGGTTACCATCATCAGTCAGTGAAAAAGGGGGAGCAGGCGGGGAAAACAATCATGGCGGTCTTATGGCCGCCTGTTCCTATTTATAGAAAGACGATTATTTTGCCGTTGAGAGTGCAACCTTGATGCCGAGAGCGATCAATATGCCGCCAAAAAACTTTTCAAGATAATGCTGGATCGATACGAAACGATCTTTGATAATCCGATGTGACAATACGATTGCGATAAGGCCGAACCAGAGGAAGGTCATGAGTGACATTTCGAGGCCATAAATCAGCTGGATAGTTTTTGGCGTATGCGGATCTATCACCTGAGTAAATAATGCGAAGAAAAAAAGTGTAACCTTTGGGTTTAAAACATTCGTTAAGAATCCTGTCTTGACCGCAGCGAAGCCGCTTAGATGCGCCATCTTTTTACCATCAGCTTTTTCAGTGGATGATTTTTTAGCCAAAATAGCTTTGATACCAATATAGATCAGGTATCCTGCGCATGCGAATTTTAATACCGAGAAAAGCAGGATAGATTTGGAGATAATAAGTCCAATGCCGATCAGAGAATAGGCGACGTGAACAAGTATCCCAAGGGCTAGGCCGACCGATGTATAAATGCCGATCTTTCGTGAATGCAGGAGACTGTTTTGGCTGACCAAAACAAAATCAGGCCCCGGAGACATAACGGCCAGAAGATGTACCAAGATCACGGTTAACAACTCAGGTAAGAAGTTCATGCGTCTATCATATCAAAAATTGGCCCATTCATCCAGGCCGATCTCTGACTATATATTTTCATGCAGACTAGGGCATGTTATTCTTTTTATAAGATTGCTAAAATGTAAATAAATAACTATGGATGGAGGAAAATGTCAAATGATGTGATCATCAATATTCTAAAGATTGCTTGGCCGGTGATTGTTTTGCAGCTTGGGCTGCAAATTTATGCATTGATCGATTTGTTCAGGAAGAAAAAAACCAAGAATCTTTCAACTCCAATCTGGGCGCTTATAATAATTTTCGGTGAAATATTGGGTCCTATTTTTTATCTGATGTTTGGCAGAGCCGAGGAGTAAGATGAGCTCTATTCAAATTTTCAACCTGACAAAAAAATATGGAGAGTTTCAAGCTATCTCCGAACTTTCATTTGATGTCCAAAAAAATAGAGTGGTCGGTTTCTTGGGTCCGAACGGGGCCGGAAAAACGACTGCGATCCGCTTGATTGTTGGCTTGGCTAAGCCTACAAGCGGCAAAATAATGATTGGAGGAAAAGAGGTAAGATTTGGGGATGCTTCAACTAACCATCTCTTTGGTTATCTTCCCGAACAACCTTCTTTTTATAATTGGATGACGGGCAATGAATTTCTAAACTTTATTGGAGAAGTTTTTGCTCTCGAAAAAAGAGAAAGAACTGCGAGGATAGATCATTTGCTGGGAGTAGTGAATCTAAAAGAGGCCAGAAATAAGAAAATAGGCACTTATTCAAACGGAATGAAACAACGATTGGGTATCGCTCAAGCACTGATAAATAACCCCAAAATACTTATCATGGACGAGCCAGTATCTGCACTTGATCCAATCGGCCGAAGAGAGGTTCTTTCTGTTATCGAAAATTTGAAAAAAGAGATGACGATTTTTCTCTCAACACATGTTCTTTCTGATGTCGATCGTATCTGCGACGATGTTATTATCATCAATAAAGGGAAATTGGTCGTAAATTCCTCATTATCGGAATTGAAAGCTAAATATGCGACCCAAATATTGGAAATAGAATTTGCAGAAGACCCTGACAAGATTATTGGGATGATCCAATCTGAAAACTGGGCCAAGAAAATTGAAAAAAACGGAAATCACCTCAAAATATGGATATCCAGCGAAGAGATATTATCTCAAAACATCCCCTTGAAGTTTTTTGCAAAACAAAGCCTGGGGGTATTGAGCTATGGCTTAGTTCTTCCTGAAGTGGAAGATTTATTTATAGCTCTTTTGGAGGAAAAATGAATACAATGATTCCGATGATCAGAAAAGAAATTGTCGAGATTTATCGTTCAAAAAAGTTGTTGATTCTTATTGTCTTATTTGGCTTTATCGCGATAACATCTCCCGTTATCGCGAGGCTAATGCCCGAGATTCTTAAATCGGTGACAATAGCACCAGGCATTACAATAAGTCTGCCTGAACCGACATGGGTAGATGCAATCGATCAGTTGATAAAGAATATTGCCCAAATCGGAATGATAGTCATAATTATAATCTTCGCGGGCTCGGTTGCTGAGGAGAAAAACAAAAAGACGTTAGAACTAGTACTGTCAAAGCCGATTTCCCGTTCGGTTTTTGTGCTATCAAAATTTATCGCCAGCTTTGTTGTCACCAAAACGATTTTTATTCTCTCAATGATTGTATTTTTTCTGTATACAATCACGATTCTCGGAAGCTTCAGTCTGTTAAATTTCGCCCTGCTTTCCCTCTCACTCCTGATATATATTCTCTTCATTCTTGCCATCACACTCTTTTTTAGTGTCATATCAAAGACTCAGGTGATGGCGATTGGCCTCACCTTTTTTTCTGAGATTATATTTGTGACAATCTTTGGCTATATTGCAAAACTCAGGAATTATTCTCCCGGGTTTGTCCTGAATAATTACAAACAATTAATTTCCGAGGGCAGTTTTTTAGACTTTTTGCCAAGCGCTATTTCCTCGTTGCTTCTTATCGCAGTTCTTCTTTTGCTCTCCCTGTACTTTTTTAAGAAACAGGAGATAGAGAGATAGAATACCCAAATCTCTAATAAACTAAAAACCAAATTAATACTAATAACTAATAACTAATAACTAATTTCTCATCTTATCCTGTTGGCAGATTGCACTTTCTATCAGTCTTTTTTTAGTAGATAAAAATATAGATCTAACCTCCTTTTCAGGGAAAAATGTACTGAGTGATTAACTCAAAAGGAGATTTATGAAAGAGTGTGAAAAAGTGCTTGAAAAGTGGCTGAGCGATGCATATACAATGGAAAAGTCGATTGCCGGCACTCTGAGAGGCCATGCCGATGACGCCAGAGATACGATGCTGGACCTCGCGATGAAACTGGAAGAGCATGCAAAGGGCACAGAAGATCAAGCGGAGAAGATTAAAAATGCTCTCGAGGATCTTGGCGGGGATATCTCGGAGTTGAAGGTGGGAGCTTCTGAAGTCATGGGTATACTGGAAGGAAAAATGTCTTTAGGCGATGATAAAGTTGTCAGGAATACGATTATGGAACACGCTGTCGAGCATTTTGAAATGGCAACATATATGGCGATTGCTCGCGCCGCTAGACTCTGTGACCATGAAGAAATCGCCGAGCTTGCCGAAGAGATTATGGAGGAAGAAAAAGAAACCGGAAAAATGTTTGCTGATGAACTGAATCAGGTAGTCGAAGAGTACATAAGTTCGAAGAACGAAGAGGCATCTGAGGAAGAATAGGTGGATTTAATGCCCCAGAAACGCAATGCGTTCTTATTTGTAGAAAGTAAGTGGATCAATCCAACCTGATAGTTCCTTCTCATTTTGAACGTAGCCAAGCAAATCGATGCGTGTTCCATCAATGATTCCAAAGTGGAGGTGCTTTCGCTCAAAATCTGTCTCGTCGGTGAATCCTTCTCCCAAAATGCCGATTTTTTCACCCGAAGACACAGTCTTTTTTTGCGTGAATGATTTAGGATCAAGGTGGCCATAAACAATATTGTAAAATTTTCCATTTATAGCATGTCTGATGATCATTACACCGCCATAACCTTGGGCGGTTCGAGCCAGAATAATCTCGCCGTCTGTGATGGCAAAAATTGATATTTCTTCTGTTGATTCACCATATTCAATATCAACTGCAGTATGATAACCAGTAAATTTTTCTGGCTGGACAGGAGATTTGTCCGGAGTGACTCGAATGCCAAAGGGTTTTTTCGTAATTCTGTTTGTAAAATTCGGATCAGGCACCGGCGGAATAATCTTTTTGTTCGATGCACTCTGGGCATTTGAATTATCAGATTCCGGCTTGGCCTCATTTGTGTTACTAATTGATGTGCCAGTAGGAGCGGCTGTTTTCTTCGGCATTATAAAACTAATCAATCCAATAACCAAAATTAAAAAAAGATAGATAAACAAAACCTTAAATCGATTGGAAAATTTGAATTTTGTCATATTTCTCATCCATTTTTATTTCTTTTAGCCAATTTTGTTGAGAAAAGAAATCATTTGACGACCCTCCCCATGTTACAATCTTGAGCGACTTTTTCATACTAATTTTTTGCAAGCGATTGCCGACCGCTGCAAGTGTTTCTTCTTGAAATGGGTTGAATAAAAAAAAGATGTTGCCATCAGCATAGCTGAAATCAAGAACATTTCCCTGTTTGAAACGAGCATTACCAATCGAGAAGTGCATTTTGATTTGGTTTGCAACCATAACGCGTTCAGGAATAATCTCTATTCCTTTGAATTTTGACGGACAGCTTAGTGCGCCGTATAGAACAACCCGTCCATAACCGCAGCCAAGATCATAGATGGTATCGTTTGTCCCGGGCTTTAGGAGGTTCAAAAAGTACCTGATGTAGTTATAAGGTGTTCCTTCGTATTTATATTGCTCAATGCCAAAAAGCTGAGTAATCTTTTTTAAATCGATCTTTCGTTCATGCCTTTTTGATTCTATGCCTAGTATTTTATCCAGGGAACAATCATCTATATGGTCATCACAGATATTAATCTCCTGAAAAATACCAGAGATTGAAGCTGGCTCAACTTCGATCAGATTTTTAAGCTTGATATAATCGATCACCTTTATTGCTCCATAAATGTAATAACAATTATGCTACATAAATATAATTTTGTAGTTGGCAAAAGTAACGAATCGCATAATCAAAGCTATCAATATTGATAAAAGCTGTTCAAGTTGCTAAATTGAATTCATGCCCCTATAGCTCAGTGGATAGAGCGCACGGTTCCGGTCCGTGAGGCCAGAGGTTCGACTCCTCTTGGGGTACCAACAACTTTTTTTCTACGCGACCGGAAGGCAGTAAGTTCGGTCAATGTACGTGTGTAGATTGATATAGAGTATGAAAAAATAAGACGGCTTAAAAGCTGCCTTATTTTTTGACCCCGGATGTAATCGAACCTCAATATATTAGAAAATCCCAGCCGAAGCTGGGATTTTCTTTACTTGATTCTGTATCCATCTGGACATTGCCATATACCATAGTGGAAACCTGCTTCGTCGCTTTTTTGTTCAGCACGAGGCTGAATTTGGGCAACAACAACTTTGCCGCAGATTTTGCACTCCATTAAGTTGGCCGATGGGTCAATCAAACGCATAGTCTTTTTCATGACTACTCCATTGATTAGCTAATAACCCATTCCTTGCCAATCCATAAAACTATTTGGCAATATTGCCAGGATATATTATAGCAGAATTCTTGGTTGTATAAATGGCTAATTTATGGTTTATTTAGAATAAGCACGAGATTAAAAATTATAATATTAAGTTAATAAAGGTTGACAAAAATGCCTTTTTTTGATATAGTTCAGAACGAAAGCACTAATTGTGCTTAGTTCTTTGCCAATCGGCATTCCAGTCAGAAGGAGATAGCTATGCAGAAAGTCGAACCAAGAACTCTAGCGGGGTTCATGGAACTGCTCCCAGCGGAGCAAATTGCATTCAACAGCATGTTGGATACAATCCGGAGATCTTACGAGCTTTTTGGCTTCACACCGATCGAGACCCCCGCTATTGAGTACTCAGACGTACTCTTGGCGAAGGCTGGCGGTGAAACCGAGAAGCAGATCTACCGATTCATGCGGGGCGACAATGATCTGTGCCTGCACTTCGACCTCACCGTGCCTTTGGCTCGGTATGTCGCTGAGCACTATGGGCAACTGACATTTCCGTTCCGGCGCTACCAGATCCAAAAGGTCTGGCGTGCAGAACGCCCTCAAAAAGGTCGCTTCCGTGAATTCTATCAGTGTGATATCGACATCATCGGAAGCAAGAGCCCATTGGTGGATGCAGAGATCCCGAGTGTGATTTACTCCGTGTTTACCACTCTCGGCTTCGATCGCTTCACCATCCGTGTCAGCAACCGCAAGGTTCTTAACGGATTTCTGGAATCGCTCGGACTGTCCAATCTTTGCCAGGATATCCTACGGCTCGTCGACAAAATCGAAAAGCAGGATCGGGAGTCATTGGCAACCGAGATCGAAGCCCTGGGCATTTCACGTGAATCGGTTGAAAAGATATTCGTATTCGTCGGCATCAATGGCACGACGAGCGAAATCATCTCTCAACTCCAGGCGCTTGGTGTCCAGAACAGCCTGTTCGAAGAAGGGCTCAGCGAACTCAAGACTTTGGTCGAAGGCATCGCTACCCTCGGGGTTCCGGAAGCAAACTACAAGATCGATCTGACAATCGCACGTGGTCTGGACTATTACACGGGTACCGTGTATGAAACCGTCCTTGACGATTATCCTTCGATCGGTAGTGTGTGTTCGGGCGGTCGGTATGACGACTTGGCCAGCTACTACACTGATGTAGAGCTGCCCGGTGTCGGTATTTCGATCGGTCTGACTCGGCTCTTCGATCAGCTTCGTACGGCAGGTCTTCTCAAAATCGGGCAATCGACTCCATCAAAAGTCCTGATTGTCCAGGTCGACAGCAGCTTCCTGACAAAGAGCTTGGAGATCGCTACCGAGCTCCGGAAGCAGGGGATTCCAACGGAAATTTACCTGGAGGACGCAAAGCTTGGCAAACAACTCAAGTATGCCAACAAGCTCCAGTTCCCTTTCGTTGCGATCGTCGGAATGAACGAAGCAAAGGATGGCGAGGTCGTCTTGAAGAATATGACTACTGCCGAACAGTCAGTCATGTCTATTCAGCAAGCGGCCGACACGATCAAGGAGTGATCAATTCACTTCCACTTTGCCCCCGCCTCTCAATCACGAGAGGCGGGTTTTTTAATTGAGCTTAAAATGTTTGACAAAAACGGTAAAATAGCGTATTGTTTTGCACAACGAGCGCTTGCTCGTAATACGCTACAGGAGGATGGGTAATTGAAAGACCCGCACCATCACCTTAACAACTCAATACCACCAGGAACAGTCGACGTCCTTTGCGGAGACATGCGAGTACGTGAGCATGTTCTCAGCACCATCCGGAGTGTTTACGAAAAGTACGGCTTTACTCCCCAGCACACTCCCATCTTAGAACACGCTTGTGTTTTTGATGGGCATCACGGCGAAGGTGAAAAGCTGCTTTTCCATCTCACAGACAAGCGGGGAACACCCCTTGTCTTGAGATACGACTTGACGGTGCCGCTTGCACGAGTGGCCAGCATGTATCCGAGTCTTCCTCGGCCTTATAAGCGATTCCAGATCGCTCAGGTATTCCGGGATGACAAGGAGGATAAAGGTCACTTCCGTGAGTTCACGCAATGCGACGGGGATGTTGTCGGTGCTGATACTCTGATCGCTGATGCTGAGGTTATTTCGTTAGCTCATACAGGTTTAACCGAATTGGGCTTCACTGACTTCACCATCAGGATCAATCATCGGCAAATCCTCGCTGGAATTGCAGAGAAGATTGGCATGTCCAAGCATGAGGCCATTACGGTTCTCTGCCGGGCAATCGACAGTGCAGACAAGATCACAAAGGATGGCCTTATCGGCGTCAAGCGAGATCTTGCAGCGAATGGAATCGATGAACAGCATGTCGATACCATCGCAAGGATTGTTGCTGTGAAGGGTCATCCTTCCAGCGCCTTACCCGAGCTTCGACGGTTAATTGGTAATTCGTCTGCTGATCAGGGTATCGATGAGCTGGAGGAGATTCTGTCATATCTTCCCTCCGGGTTAATCGATGATCTGAAGATTGATGTTTCTCTGGCACGAGGAGCCGATTACTATACCGGCTTCATCCTTGAGGGCATCGTCAATGGGATCCCTATCGGCGCTGTGCTCGGCGGTGGAAGGTACGACAATTTGGTTGCAGCATTCGGTTCTGCTCCGGAGCCTGCCGTTGGCATGGCTTTCGGGCTGGATCGCATTCTGACTGCAGCCAAAGAACTCGGAATGTACAATGATGACGAGGTCACTCCTGAGAAATTCCTCGTTGTGGCATATGAAGGAAGTACTCAGAAAGCGCTTCTTGAGTTTGCCATGACGCTTCGTAGTCAGGGGTTCGGTTGTGATTTCTACCTGGGGAGCAATCCTCAGGAGGATGCGGTTAAGGCATATGCTCAAGCCTACAAATACCGTAAAATCGCTACCGTTCGCTTCGGGGACATCGTCATCACCGACATGATCTCGGGGCTGAGTTACAAGCATGGCAGCACAGCTACGGAGATCGGAAAGCTGGTGGCTGTTTGAGCGAAGAAGACCAAAAACGACACGTCCCGGCTGCATGCAATGTGGCCGGGACACTCTATTTTTGTATGATCTGAGCTTGAATTGATTGTTATTATTAGCTATTATATAAAATATAAACGGTTGCAAAACCATTATTTTTGTTTTTATGGATATGAAATTTAATGAAAAAAAATATCTAGAAACACTAGAGAAGCTGGTAAAATCAGTTGGTGTTTCATGCAATGAAAAAACGCTTGGTATCTCTGATACTATTTTTGATGAACTTTCTGGTCTTAATAAAAATACTTTTATCGATGAAGTCGGTAATGTCGTGACTATCATCGGTTCTGGCGAACAAAAAATAATTATAGATGCCCACATCGATGAAGTCGGCTTTATTGTCACAAAGAAAACAAAGAGAGGTATATTTTTAGGCAGTATCGGGTTGATAAATCCTGAAGTGGTTGACGGGTCAAATATTTTTTGTCCTGCAAAAAATATTGATGGTAAACTGGCATGTGATAATTCCAAGTTCTTATTTAAATCAACAGATAGCGATCTCTTAGAGACGGGTGATATCGTCACCTTTAAGCGTCACTTTGATTATAATACAGAGGATAGAATTATTTCTGCGACAGCGCTTGATAATAGAGCTAGTTGTGCTGCTCTAATTGAGCTAGTAAGGCAAGCAAAGATTTACGACAATGTTACTTTAATTATTGCTTTTACCACTAAGCAGGAGCTTGATTTGTCTTCATTGCCTAGTTTTGTTGATAAATACAAGCCTGATTTTGGAATAGTGATGGACGCTGCTTACGCTCAACCGATAGATTTTGATACCAGTGAGGTATCAATCCCGATCTTGGGTGATGGATGTGCTCTACAACATTTTGGGTATCGTTTTGTTGTCCCGGAGAGGGTTTTGAAATATATTTCTAGACTTGCAGTTGATAGTGGAATCAAGATTCAAAATGAAATTCCTCCAGCAAATACAGGCAAGACAAGTGTAAATCATATTCTTGGCAAGAATATCTTGTCAGGGGTTATTAATATACCTGCCAGATCTCAGCACACTGAGCTTAGTGAAATGAGCCTAGATGATGCTATTGCCTCAATGCAGTTGTTAGTTAGGGTCATTAACTCTTTCAAAGAAATGTAAAAAGAAAGGAGACATTGTAATTCAATGTCTCCGGAAAGTTTGGGGTGGCTGACGGGATTTGAACCCGCGGCCTTCTGGGTCACAACCAGATGCTCTAGACCATACTGAGCTACAGCCACCGTTTGCTTATTCTTTTACCAAATTTCTCTCAGTTTGTCAATCATTGACAAACAAGATCTATTATGGTAATATATAACATCTCTCGCTATGGTATAATGAGCGTAGAGTACCTTGAAAACTGAAAGGAGAGTTGCCAATGGCAGATGAAGAACTTGAGCAGATCGATGCTCAGGCAAATCAAGCTGCCTTAATAATTGGGCAACTTGAAATACTGAGGACGACTTGCACTGAAGGCGGGAATACGATCGGCAGCATTTGCTGCCAGATTGCTATCACTGCCTTATCTATCGTATCTACTCAGAGCAACCCACCTAAGACGTGGGAATCTAAGGGAGGGTTGTAATGAAGGTTTCAGATCGCCTCCAAGAGGCATTTCTAGTCGTTATCGCATCCTTTTGGCTGTTTGGTCACCTGATTAAGGCGATAGTCTTGCTTCCAGCTACCATACAGCGCCAAAAGACTAATTCACCGCTTGGTACTGCAACTCGGCAAAGGAGGATTCGGAAATGATCCGAGACATGGCTAAAAGCGTGGTTGGGATGCTCAACGATCGTGGATACTATCCTCGCATCGATGAGGTCTCTGCATTCCCAGGTGTTGCCGAGGTTTCAGTCCGAGGCAAGGCTTGCGTGAATTTCTCCTCTAACGATTATCTGGGGTTCACAAGACACCCCGAGATAATCGAGGCGTCTTCCGCAGCATTGGCGGAATACGGCTCTGGTTCTGGTGGATCCAGGCTTACGTCTGGTACACAAACAATGCATCGTTGTCTTGAGGAACGGATCGCACAGTTTAAGGGCAAAGAAGACGCAGTTGTATTTTCAGCAGGTTATCTTGCTAACACCGGTATTATTCCGGCGCTGGTTGGAGCACCGCTGAAGTCGCTGATTACTTCTCTTGACCCTGACAACTCCATCTTTCCTCCTTGTGAGATTTTCCTGGACGAGTTGGTGCATTCAAGCATCATCGATGGGCTCTCGATAGCCACTTCCAGGATTTTCGGCAACAGGACACGGTTCCGTTTCTACAACCACCTGGACGTCGATCATCTCGAATCGTTCCTTGTGAGTTCAGAAGCCGAGAACAAGCTTATCATCACTGATGGCGTGTTTTCCCTCCATGGTCGCATGGCGCCCCTGTCAAAGATCGTTGAAGTCGCCAGGAAGCACCGAGCAGAAGTCTATGTTGACGACGCTCACGGCACGGGAGTCCTCGGCCTGAATGGACTTGGAACCGCTGAACACTTCGGCGTTAGTGAGGACATCGATTTTCCTGTTGGCACCCTTAGCAAGGCACTGGGAGGTTCTGGTGGTTTCATTGCTGGTAGCAAGGATTTCTGTGACTACCTTAGGGTGGCCTGCAGAACCCATGTTTATCAGACGTCTATGGCGCCAGCAATGGCAGCCGGACTGATTAAAGCCTTCGATCTAATCCAGCAAGAGCCTGAACGCCGGAGAAATCTTGCGAGAAGCGCTGTCCATGTGAATAAGGAACTGATCCGGCTTGGTTTCGACACGTTCGGTTCCAAGACCCAGATCATCCCTGTTCGCTTCTGGACAGAACAGAAAGCCAAGCGAGCGACAGAGATGTTGCTCGACAGTGGAGTATTCGCTCCCTGTTACTACTATCCTGCTGTTCGCAGGGATGAAGCTATGGTGAGAATCAATCTCATGGCTACTCACTCCGACGAACAACTGTCGATGCTTCTGACCGCACTTGAAGCAGCCGGTAGGGATACCGGAGTTATCTAACTCGACGCCGACCGGCTCAGTGTGTTTTCGGACATGCTGAGCCATTTTTATATCCTGAAACAATATGCTAGAATGTAAAAAGATTGCTAATCAGGGGATCATTAAAATGAATATTACTCAATTTATATTAATTGTTGCGCTCTTTAACTTTATTTTAAGTTTTTATGTTCTTAAAAGTAATTTTAAAAACCCTTTAAATAAATCATTCAGTTTATGCGCGTTTTTATTAGGACTCTGGGTATTCTTAAATTATCTATTTCAAAGATCTAGCTCGATTATGATCCTGCGCACCATATATGCTTTGGCGCCGTTTATTATCTTGTCAGCAGTTCTCTGGATTACTTATTTAAAATACAGGCAGCTAGACCGAAAAGTGTATATGACTAACATTGGTTTAGTTGCAGTTAATTTGATCTTTGCTTTTCTAATGTTTACCAGCAACAAGATGATCTCTAGTGTCACTGATTATTATCACTACACAACTGGATATTTATTCACTATTTTTACTTACTACATTATCGCCCTATTCTTGGGATTCCTGATCTATCTCATTTTTGAATATTTTAAATCAGAACAAGTTTTCAGACGGCAATTGAAGTTGATAACCATTGGAATGTTTGCAGTGGTGATCATTTCTGCAATTGTCGGTTTTATTCTTCCAGCCATGGGGATTACCAAATTTAATATCCTAGATAGTCCAAGCTCGATATTCTTTGTCCTATTAGGTGCATATTCCATAATGAAGCATGAGTTGTTAGATATTAAATCAGCTGCAATTGAAGTCATTTCCTATGCTCTTGTTGTTATGATGTTTATTGTTCTTTTCATCTTGGATGAAGCTGGCATTGTACTCAAATCATTGCTATTTTTAATAATACTTTATGGCAGTTATGCTCTGATCAAAAATATTCAAAAGGAACTAAGCAGTCGGAAACATATTGAGAAGTTGAATCGGCAGTTAGAAAAAGATAAAAAAGACCTCGTCGAACTTGATCGTATGAAGGACGAATTTCTTCAGATGGCTACTCACGAATTAAATACTCCGATTACCGCTATTCAAGGCAGAATGGATATGGCTATTAGAGAAAACATGTGCAAATTAGATGATGAACAGAAAGCTTACTTTCAGCCGATACTTGATCAAGTAATGAGGCTGGCTCATCTATCAAAAGATGTTCTTAATGTTGCTCGAATTGATCAGCACAGATTAACAATTAATCCTATTGAGACAGATATTGATCCATTAATCTCACAGATTGTTTCCAGTCTGGAAATTAAGACCAAAGAAAAGGGCAACTCAATTGCATATATTCCAATGAGCAGGTTAATTCCTAAGCTAACAATTGACCAAAGCAAAATTGGGGAAGTCGTAACTAATTTAATTAACAATGCCAATAAATTTACCAATAATGGCAAGATTGCAGTCACTTCGAAGCTCAAGGATGATAAAGTTGTTATCTCTGTGGCTGATACAGGTATCGGCATCGAAAAGGAAGATCAAAAACACCTCTTTGAAAAATTCTATCAAGCTGGCAGATTCGACCCTAAGAATCCCCAAGAGCAGCAAGGATCAGGCCTCGGGCTATATATCTCTAAAAATATAATAAACCTTCATGGTGGTGATATGTGGCTTGAATCGGATAAAGATAAGGGTTCAACTTTTTACTTTTCCTTGCCACTGGAGTATAAAGAAATAAGACAGGCAACGAGAATTCACTCCGATGGTACGAATTTAAGAGTTCTTTAACGTTTACTTAATTAAAATTTAATATACAACTGCTCCGCGAGGAGGCTTATGTCTAAAAAATTACTTATTGTTGATGATAACTGGGGATGTAGCGATTTATATCGGATGAGGTTTGAATTTGCCAAATGGGAAGTAAAAATCGCTTATTCTGCCGAGGATGCAATTGAGATTTTTAAGGACAAGGATTACCTTCCGGACGCTATTCTCTTGGACTTGATGCTCCCAAAAATGCAGGGAGATGAGCTTTTAAAGATAATCAGAAAAGACCCCCGAATAAAAGATGTAGTAGTTGTTGTTCTTACAGCTCTAAACTTAAATCCTATTGATCAAGAAAGAATTGGTGGAGATGCCGATGACTATATTTTAAAGATTGATATCCTTCCCGAACAGCTGGTCAATCGTGTAATGGAACTCATTGATAATAAAAAGAAAGTATAAGATACTGTCAATATTTAGTGTGTAAAAATGAATTCAAGGGGTCGGTTTTTAATGTCCTGCAGGGTAATATTTGTTAAGATTTGTAAATGCTGTATTGGCGTATCTTTCGCAACTTTCTTGGTCGTTGAAGGAATCATCAAAGACTTTTGTTCTCCTCCTGACTTCCCTAAATTCTCTCTCTAAAATATTTGATGTCCTAATTTTGCTCCAGATCTCTTTTGGAAATTGGAGATACGTAAAACAATCTTCAATATTAAATTTAAAACTGTTCATAGCTTTTTCTTCAGTTACATACCATTTTTTGACGAACTCTTTAGCTCTTATCATAGCGTTTTCTTTGGTCTCAGCCTTAAAACAAACTTCAAATCTTCAGCCAAAATAGCTTTGTTTTTATGGCTTGTTTTACTGATAACATTTCTCATTTTGTGGGCAATGCAAATTTGAAAAGGAACTGAAGGAAATAATTGGTTTCGAGCTTTTTTGATTCCACCGTTATCATCAGAAATTATCAGCTTTAGATTTTTGCCAAGCAACCCTCTTTTCTTAAGCTGTGTGATTAATTCATACCAGTCTTCGTAACTCTCGCTCCTGGCAAAAGAGAAAGCAATTACTTTGCGTTCTCCGTTTGGCCTTATTCCTAAAGCGCAAAGCAAGACAGCCTCGTTTTTGTCCCAGCCAAAGCCTTTGGTTTTTTGCCAAATACCATCCAAAAGAAGATACTCAAAATTATCGTCAAGAGGTTGGGAATTTATTTGAAATGATTCTTGCTCTGCCAGGTCTTTATGAATCTTACCAACTCTAGTTGTTGAAATATTGGCGCCGAAACAGATTTGAGCAATACGCTTGATTTTTCTTTGTGAGATACCGTTGACATGCATTTCGGCAATTACTTTTTCGAAGCGTTCTTTTTCGGAGTCAAAAACTTTAACTGAATTTAAATTTAGCTCTCCTGGATTTTGGCGAAATCTTGGCACTTCAATGCCCTCAATTTTACCGAATTGCGAGAGCATGTTTCTTTGATAGGTGCCATTGAAATGAATTCGATCATCGATCTCTTTGCGGATGATTTCCATTTCATTTCGAATCATAATTTTAACTGTTGTCTTGATCGCTTGCTTCAAACTTTCGAAAGCATTGGTCTGTAAATACTCGGCCAATTGCTCCTCAGATTTGAAAGGATCGAATTTTTTTGAGACACTGTTCCCAGGGTTGGTTTTCATTGTAAGTCCTCCAATTAATTTTGGTGATTTCTGCTTACATTGTACCAACCCCTTTTTATTCTTTACACAATTTTATTGTACGGTATCAGGCTCTCGACTATGGTGCATCTCTCTGGAAATCGTCGATCGATTTCTCTGATTTTCTTTTTCAAATTGATAACTATTTAACCAAAAAAGAATCAGTAAATGCGGTTGAAAAAATAAAATCATTCTACGGAATTGAAGATGCTGAAGAGTTATTAAATAAAGTTAAAGAAAACTTAAATCATGGCAACTTCAAATTTATTGTTCTAATGGATAAACTGGATAGCCGACTAAAAGACCTGATTTTATTCATTAATGAGAACAGTAAGTTTGATATCTATGCTGTTGAATTTGATTACTATAAATACGAAGAGCTGGAAATAATTATTCCCAAACTATATGGCACGGAGGTCAAAAAAGATATTGCTGTTTCTAAAAGTAAGAGTTCAATTCTTAACGAATCAGATTTTGAAAATGCTTATAGCGCCACACTTTATAAACCAATCGTTAATTCATTGGTTTCCCTTCGCGACAAAACAGATTCAGAAGTTTACTTTACAGGTAAGTATTTAAACATCAAAACCCATACCAACAGCGGTCGGGCAGTTACCTGCAATATTCATATTGAACCAGAGTATGAGGGTGGTGGTATTAATTTCTGGTGCAATAAGGAGGATGAGTCCGCCGTTAAGGGTATCTTGTCCAAGGTTCCTGGAATTTCAATAAGCCCGGATATCAAAACGAAGCACGGTAAAGTTGCCAGATGGTCATTTAATAATTACGACGAGAACGTATTCAGATCAGTGCTTGTCGAATTCAAAAATCTATAGGTCTAGCATGCAGGAAGAACAAAAAAGCTTTGCGATCAAATCGCCATGGAAACTTCCTATTAATACCAATAAACATGTTAGTTTTACCTCAATAGAGGTTAAGCCAGTTACTCGGTTTTGCCTTTATGCCCGCAAGTCTAGTGAGTCAGATGAAAGGCAGGCATTGTCGATTGATTCTCAAATCAACGAGATGACCGAATATGCCAAGAGGGAAAAGATTGAAATTGCCGAGATTAAAAGAGAGAGTCACTCCGCAAAAAGCTCAAGTGCAAGACCAGTTTTTAATGAATTGATTAAAGAAATTAGAGAAGGTAAATATAGTGGTATTCTTGCCTGGGCACCTGACAGATTGAGTCGCAATGCTGGAGACTTAGGCTCACTGGTCGATCTGATGGATAATGGCCAATTGCAGGAAATCCAAACGTATAATCAGAAATTTTTGAATAGTCCAAACGAAAAGTTTTTATTAATGATTTTATGCTCTCAGGCTAAGTTGGAGAATGATAGTCGAAGTATCAATGTCCAAAGAGGAATGAAAACCAAATGTGAGATGGGCTATCGTCCCAACATGGCTCCTCTTGGTTTCATGAATAATAAAGCGAATCAAACTATAAGATTAGATCCTAAACGAGCGCCATACATAAAAGAAATGTTCGAGAAGGTCGCTTTTCATGGCTACACTGGTCGGGCAATTCAACGCTGGCTAAATTCTACTGATTTCAGAACCAGGAGCGGTAAAATGATAAATTACAGTATGGTGTATGACATGCTGAATAATCCTTACTATTGCGGCATTTTTGAATCGCCCGGGGGATCGGGAAAATGGTACAAGACAAAGCACAAGCCGATTATAACAAGAGAAGTTTTCGAAGAAGTCCAAAGACGGCTTGTTATCCATCCCAAAACTTGGCCGGGAACAAATGAATTTGATTACACAAAAACCCTAAAATGCGGAGGCTGCGGTTCTGGTATCACTGCTCAAGAAAAAATCAAGAAGGCCAAAAACGGCAATCAGCACCGATATGTCTATTACTTCTGTACTAAATTTAGAGATCCAAAATGCGAGCAAAAATATACCAGAGAAGAAGCTTTGGTTGAACAGTTGGAAAATCTGATTGACCAGATTCCAGTGGAAAAAATAGAAGCCGATGAGCAAATAAAAGCAGAAATAACCAGATTTATAAATTTTGCCGAGTGTGTTCTGAGTTATTGGAAAGAAGCGAAATTTGAAATCCCTGAGAGCTTGGATAATATCGACGCAAAAACCTTCGCCAAATATATCCTTCGATATGGTACAAGGGAAGAGAAGAGAGGACTTTTGGGCTGCATAAAAACAAATATCTACCTCAAAGATGGGCAGGTTTATATCTGAATATTATTTCTGATAGTTTTCACCCGTAGCTGGGTCAAAATTTAGATTAAAATTTGTACCTAATTCTACGCCCAGCTCTTTTATAAATGCAATCTTTTTGTCATAATCCGTAAACTTGGCATCTTCCAATTTAACAAGTGATTCCCTGATTTCGTCAGCAATATAAAATGCTAATTCACTTGCATAAAGGGGTGTTATTTTTTTATTAAACCAATCCCTAAAGCTATCCATATAATGCGCCGACTTTAACTCTTCTTTGAGACTGATAGTTTTAATTGTAAGTCTTGTTATGTATCGTATTGCCTCTTTGGACTCATCAATCCATTCGTTCTTATCTAAAATTGTGTAAATATCGTATAAATTCCAAAGCGATCTTGTTATGCCTTCACTGTTTCTACTCTCTATCGACTTATTACCATACCAATAAACCTCAGAAAAGAGTGAAATTATGTTTTGCCCCACCCACTTATAATTAGTGTTATTGCTGTATTTTTCAGCAATAGTTTTAATAGTTACATAAATGGCATCTGTATATATCATTGGATCTTTTTGAATTTCGAGAATTTTATCAGAAAACGAATATAGACTATTAAGTAATGCATCGTGCTCTGTCTCATAATTCGAATTCCACATTAGTG
>Ga0247841_10004362_pt1 | contig 24451 bp, 20 predicted proteins | sample LaCruzMarch2015__2_FD_192410 | JGI IMG/M metagenome (GOLD analysis project Ga0247841, IMG submission 192410) | Freshwater microbial communities from meromictic Lake La Cruz, Castile-La Mancha, Spain - LaCruzMarch2015_18m | ecosystem: Environmental > Aquatic > Freshwater > Lake | place: Spain... | reverse complement strand
CACCCTTTCCGATGGCCAGGGAAACCTGGTCGGGTTTCATATATACATCGGCTTTGCTGTTTTCATCATCGATGATGATCGAGGTCACTTTGGCCGGACTTAAGGCCCGTTGGATGAACAGCGAAGGATTCGTTGTAAAGTTAATGACATCGATATTTTCATTCTTGAGTTCGCGTACAATACCATGGATACGCGAACCCTTCATGCCGACGCAGGCACCTACCGGGTCAATGCGGTCGTCGTAGGATTCAACGGCAATCTTGGCCCTTTCACCCGGAACGCGAACGATCTTTTTGATGCTGATCAGCCCGTCGTAAACCTCCGGTACCTCCGCCTCAAAAAGCCGTTCCAGGAAAGCTTCCGAAGTGCGCGACAAAATGATGATGGGATTGTTGTTTTTCATTTCCACCTTGGAAACGACAGCACGAATCGAATCCCCCTTGCGGTAAAAGTCGGTCGGAATCTGTTCCGATTTCGGAAGGATCAGTTCAATTCCTTCATCATCGAGGACCAGTATCTCTTTTTTCCATACCTGGTAAACTTCCCCGGCAATGATTTCGCCGATCTTCTCACGGTATTTGGAATAAATGTTGTTTTTTTCAAATTCCTGGATCTTGGAAATCAGGTTCTGCCGGATGGCAAGTATCTCCCGGCGGCCAAAACTGCCCAGTTTGATTTCCTCCGAAAACTCTTCTCCCACCTCGAAATCAGGCTCGGTTTTCATGGCCTCCGAAATGGCGATCTGCGTATTTTCATCTTCCACTGCCCCATCTTCAACTATGGTACGGGCACGCCAGATTTCCAGATCACCCTTGTCAATATTAACAATGATGTCGAAATTGTCAGCAGATCCAAACCTTTTTGTCAACATGTGTTTGAATACATCTTCCAGGATACTCATCATGGTCTCCCTGTCGATATTCTTGAATTCTTTAAATTCCGAAAAGGTTTCGACTAAATTCAATTGTTCCATTGGTTTATTCTTTTTTGTGTTTTGATCTTTTTTGGCTACTTGATTTTATTGAATGTGATTGCCTCTCTGGCCGTTTTGATTTCGTCAAAAGTCAGTGGATGGAGCTTCTTTGAAGTGACCCCCTTGGTTGCTTTCACCTCAAGCTCCAGTTCTATCCCGGTTTTTTCGACCCGGGTTAAAATGCCGGATAATTTGCTTCCTGATCGCGTGACCACATCCAGCGTTTTTCCTATATTTTTTTGATACTGGCGCAGTAATTTCAGCGGGCGGTCTGCCCCGGCTGATGAAACCATCAGGTCAAAATCTTCTTTATCGCGATCCAGATTCTGTTCGAGATAGCGGCTTAATCCCTTGCAGTCTTCAATGGAAACCCGGGTTTCTCCATCCATGTAAACGGAGATGTGGTTAATGGGTTTAACAACAATTTCCACCAGGAATTTATCGGTTCCTTTCAGAAAGTCACCGGCCAGCCGTGAAATTTGTTTTTCGTCAATCATATTGGTTGGTTTTCGTCTGTTTTTTGATTCCCCGCGTGAGGGAGGAAGCAGTCAATAAAAGAGGGGACTTTTGTCCCCTCGAATCAAACATACGTAAATCGTGTGCAAATATACGACATTTTTTACAAATGACTACTCCTGCCACAGTTTTTTTTGTATGGCATCAGTTTCCTGTGTCTTTTCGCCCGAGGTTTCAGGTAAAATCATTTTCACAGGGAGGATGGCATTGTACTGAAAGCAGGAGCAAGTTCAACAAGAGATACCGGGTTGTCTGATTCGGTTTCTTCCAACCCTACTACATTGGGTATTTCAGGGGTTAGCATTTTAAGATCAACCTGGAGAACGGGTTCATATTCCTCCAGAGCAACCTCATTGGGTGTTTCAGGTACAAGTGACTTTACCACAGCCATTGCTAACGGTGTGATGGTTTCTAACCCGTCAGTATCCACATCCATGATCACATCCGGAGCAGAGGGAGTCAGGTTCATGATAAGGGTAAAGGGCTTCGGGGTAAAATCAGCAAACTTATGGGATGAAGTTAAAATATTTCCGGCAGTGAGAAAAGTTGTATGAAGAGTAAAAATGGCGATAAAAATGTAATTTGTTGTTTTCATTGTTTTCATTGTTTTCATTTTTCAAATCATTTTTTGGTTGTTTTGTGGAAATAGGACGAGCGGGTTTCATCTATGTTACATTTCATCGATGGGAGGACTATCAGGTCATATAATCCAGAAAAACAATCACATATACCTGATTTCCCCGATCAATCTGACGTTCTGTTCCGGAATAATTCCGATCAATCGCGGAGGAATCCCGATGAAAAATGGCAACATTTTGTTTTACGACCCAAAACTCTTTCATCTTGGTATAGCCTTTATTTTATACCGTTGGCCGAATGATCTGTACAATTGATCAAATTTCTTAAAATATGTGGGCTTAAGCTGCTATTTTTGATCCGTATAAATGCCATGAAACAACTTTTCATTTCCTTGCTTAGCACATTACCTGGCCGGTCACTGCTGGTTTGTGTGGTAATTTGTTACGGTATTTCATGGAATGTAAAAGGCCAGTCCGGGATCAATAAGCTCGATTCTGCATCCCTTTCGATAAAGTCCATCGCCACAATGAGGATAAAAACCCCGCCCAGAATTGATGCGGTCATGGACGAACCTTTCTGGAATACATTACCGGTTGCCACCGATTTTGTTGAATATTCACCTCGCAACGGTACTCTGCCGCCATTCCGGACGGAGATCCGCTTTGCTTACGACGATATCGCGCTGTATATTTTTGCCACCATGTTTGATCCGCATCCCGACAGCATCAGCCATGAGCTGGGCAGACGTGATCAGATCGAACAACTGTTCACGGATTATATTTCGTTTGATATTCTTCCCTACAACGATGGATTGAACATGTTTGAATTCAAGGTAAGTCCCGCGAACCTCCAGAACGATTGCAAATATTCGGCAATCGGAACCGACATCACCTGGGATGCTGTTTGGGAAAGTGCTGCAAGGATAACGGAAACCGGTTGGGAAGTGGAGGTGAAATTGCCTTTTTCAGCGCTCCGGTTTCCCAAAATCGATAAGCAGGTTTGGGGAATCAATATGTGGAGAAACGTTCGCCGTTTGGAGGAATGGTCTACCTGGACATTTGGCGATAATAAGGTACAGGATCTCTTTAAGTATTATGGAACACTAATGGGCATTGAGAAGGTCAATCCGCCTCTTCGCCTTTCCTTTTCACCCTATCTTGCCGGATATGTTGAAAAGAACCCGGAAAATAAAAACTGGCAATACTCCCTGCGCGGAGGGATGGATGTTCGGTTGGGACTCAACGAGGCTTATACTCTCGACATGATGCTGATTCCTGATTTCGGCCAGGTTCAATCGGATGACATCATTTTAAACCTCACTCCATTTGTGATCCGTTACAACGAGAAACGGCAATTCTTCACGGAAGCCACCGAACTGTTCGATAAATGCGAAATTTTTTATTCACGGCGTGTCGGAAGTGTGCCCCGGGATTATTTTGCCCCTTACGACAGTCTGACCGGGAACGAAAAGATCACGGTCAATCCTGACCTGACCCGTATTATCAATGCAACAAAAATATCCGGCCGAAATTCAAAGGGACTCGGTATTGGTTTTTTCAATGCCATGACCACCAATACCTGGGCTGTACTGGAGGATACGGTCAGCGGTGCAACCCGAAGGATCATGACGCAACCCTTTACCAATTACAATGTCACTGTAATTGATCAGAACCTGAAGTACAATTCCTATTTCACCTTTATCAACACCAATTACTGGATACCCGACAGTCGCTATTCAGCCAATGTTACAGGAGGAGAGACCCGACTGTGCAACAAGAAAAACACCTTTGCTTTTTTCGGCCGGCTGAACGTGAGCCAGAAATACCAGGATGGCATGGCTCCTGATTTCGGACACCAGTACGTGGTTTCGTTCTCGAAGCCAAGCGGGAAATTTCAATACGAATTGATGCGGCAGGAAACAGGGAATACCTACGATCCGAATGATATGGGATTTCTGCCATACAACAATGAAGCATACAACAGGCTGAATCTGTCCTATAATATCCTGGATCCGGTTTGGAAAATCCGTTCTTCACGAACCCAGTTTATAGCGCTGTACACCACCCTTGTCAAGCCCTATAATTTTACCGATCTGATGTTCGATCTAAACAATTCAACCACCTTTACCAATTTTATTTCCAACTTCCTCGAAGTGGCAACCCGACCGGCAGGCACGCATGACTATTATGAACCAAGACTGTGGGGATGGGTTTATAAACGACCGGGGAACTATGATGTAACCTGGAATATTGCTTCTGACAGCCGAAAGAAATTCCGGTATCATAACAGCATGGGCATTGTTAATTCTCCTGGCAACAAGAACTTTACCTATTTTATTGAAGCCACGCCACGCATGCGCTTTTCCGACCGTTTTACCATCTCCCTGTCGGTACTCTATCAGAAAAACCTGAATGATTACGGTTGGGTGGAAACCGATTACGATTCACTTGGGAATCCGACCATCTATTTCGGCCGAAGGGATATCACGACCATCAGCAATGTTCTCAATGTGCGATATATTTTTAATACCAAAGCATCACTTACTTTAAGGGCACGGCATTACTGGTCAAAAGCAAATTACCTTGATTATTATACCCTGAATCCCAATGGATATCTGAACCCAAGCGATTCACTCAAAGATGCCAATATCAATTTCAACGCCTTCACAGTTGATCTGATATTTGTCTGGTATTTTGCACCCGGCAGCGAACTGAGTGTGATGTGGAAAAACGCCATATATACCCTGGATCAGAATATGACGGCCAGCTATATACGCGATTTCAGCAATACCATAAGCTCTCCGCAATCAAATAGCTTTTCGGTGAGGATTCTTTATTACCTCGATTACCTTTACCTGAAAAAGTGGTTCAAAAGAAAAAAACCTGATCATTCCAATTAGGTCAGCATCAATAGTCACCCCCACCAGGTGTTCCATTGCGGCCATTGCTGCCTGTTTTCATCCCAAGCGTGAAGTTCGACGGAATCTAAGGGGTATTTTCTCCGGGACTTGCCCCGAAACATAGGTACTGGCCTCGTCCTTGGATTCATGCCAGTTGAGTGCAGAATTTGATGAACAAGTTCTTTTTAAATATATTTTTCCTTGAACAAATATTTGAGTTCTGCGCAAGAGTTTGGTTAATGTAATAACTTTGAAGGCTAAAGTCCGAGTTTCTTTCGCATTTAAATCAGAGATCTTTTCCAATATATAACTATGGACATTGATTTCACATACCCGGCTGTTGTTTTTGGGACGTACGAAACCGGGCTTGGCGTTGCCCGTGCCCTGGGTAAAGCAGGAATCCATGTGCATGGGATGGATGTGAAAAAGGAGATCGGATTCTATTCAAAGTTTGTTCATGGACAAATATGCCCCCATCCGGTAAAGGAAGAGGGCCGTTTTATTGATCACCTTGTTTCGTTTGGTAAGATACTGGACCAAAAATCGGTTCTGTTTGTCACTTCTGATAATTTTATCCCGGCTATTTCCAGAAACAGAGACATACTGCAGGATTATTTTCAATTTAACCTGCCATCGGCAGAGATACTGAATAATACGGTAAATAAATTCAATCAGTACCATCTATTCAAGGATATAGCGAATCTGCCATTGACCTTTCAGATGGAATCGCCCGGTGACCTTGACATAATAGGCGGGCAGGTTCTTTTCCCCGCTTTCATCAAAGGAAGGGAAGTCCAATCCTGGAGAAGCCGGATTAACGGAAGGACCAAAGGTTTCATAGCCCGTGATAAAGATGAACTATTCCGCATAGCAAACCCGATCTTGCAGAAAGGCATTCCGGTTATTGTTCAGGATCTTATCCCCGGACCCGATACCAACCATTACAAATATTGCGGATATTTTTCTTTGACCGGGAAATGCCTGGCCTCTTTCACCCTTCAGAAGAAACTCCAGTTCCCGCGACATTCCGGTGTCGGAGCCATTGTCGAGAGCTGTAATTATCCGGAACTGGAGGAACTCGGACGCAGTTTGCTTGAAACCATCAGTTACACCGGCATTGGGTCGATCGAGTTTAAACTGGATGCACGTGACGGGAAATTGAAACTGATCGAGCTAAATCCGCGATACTGGCAGCAGATATCTCTGGCAACAGCCTGCGGAATCAACTTTCCGTTTATCGACTACCTTGAATCGACCCGTCAGCAGGTTAAGGATCATGATCAGGATGATGGCAAATCATGTCAATCGGATCCCGGAAATTCTTTTACCTTTAAAACCGGGGTGAAATGGATAAATTATCTGATGGCCATGCAATCTGTCGACCGGTCTGCCTGGAGTAGCCTGACACAGGGACCCAGGGTCTTCTCCGACTTTGCTGCGGATGATCCCTTGCCGGCCATGAATAAAATCCGCTTCTGGAAGAAGATCAGCGTATTTTTAAAGTTTATTTTTTGTTCCCGGAAAGGTTGATGCTTATGAAACAGCTGAATGTTATGGTCACAGGCGGATTGGGGACCCTGGGACTCCGGATGATGCATCACCTGAAACGCTCCGGTCACAGGATCATCATCCTTGATAATGCCATGGCACCTTCAACTGATGCTCCTCTTTGCGAACCTGAAGCAGAGATACATGCAGTTGACCTTACCAATACCGGATGTCTCAGATCCACACTCGATGAGGTGATTCAACGCCACCGCCACATTGACATCCTGATCAACAATGCTGCCTTGAGATTGCGAAAACCTTTGATTTCGTTCACTGACGAGGAGATTGAATCGGCTGTGAAGTTGTCCTTTCTGGTCCCGGTTTGGCTGACAAAACACCTGCTCCCGGTCATGATCGGCAACGGATATGGGAGGGTTATCAACATCTCTTCCCGGCAGGCTTTCGGAGGAGGAGAGGGTGCCTCAGTCTACAACAGTACCAAAGCAGCTTTGAATGCATTTACACTGGCAGTAGCGCGTGAATGCTCATCCGGCTGCGGAAATGTCACCATCAATGCAATCTGCCCGGGAAGGTTTACCGATGATCATGGCCATCAGTCGAAAGATCATGATGAAATCGTGGACCGGATCCTCAGAACCATCGATGATTTGCTGGATTCCAATAAAAATGGTGAGTTGATCAGGATCTATCCTTTCCGGAAGCGGTTGAAGGAATTTTTCAAAAAGTGATAAGGGTGATACCACCTCGTTCCCTTCACTGAAGAGCGTTGAAGTTGCATCAGGGGATCACCGCTCAGCGGGGGCCTGTTGGTGGTCATTCCGAATTCGTATCCTGACTTCTTTGCTTCTTCCATCGTTCTCCGGTCAAATATGCCATATGGATAAGCCAGCGATGTCACCGGTTTTCCTGTGATCTCCTCCAATATATTCTTTGAATGTCCGAGCTCCCATATCAAAGTGACGTCGCTGAGTTGATCCACAGCTGTGTGGGTGTGAAGATGGGAACCGATCTCTATTCCCTGACCGGAAAGAAACAGGATAGCCTCACGGGTTAAAAAAGTTGCAGGTACATTATTCGATGAGCCTTCCATCAGAATGTTTTTCTGTCCGATAAACCCGGTCACCGGAAATACCACTGCAGGAATACCGAATTTTTTCAGGATGGGGAAGGCATGCTTCAGAATGGTGTCGGATCCGTCGTCAAAGGTGATGATGGCCGTTTTCTCAGGTTGGGTGAAATACCGATCCACTCCGGTTTCGCCGAAGGTAGTGAACCTGAATCCCCTTCTGACCAGGAAACCTACCTGCCATTCAAACTGCCATGGCGAGGTGAATAAGCCCCTGACACTTGCATTTCCCGGAGGAATATCAATATGGTGATAGATCAGCAGCAGAGGATTCATACGTGTTAATCCTTTAGAATTGACTCCAGCATCAGTATGGTCTTGTTCTCATCAAAGTGATCACAGAGGACTTGGTATGCAGCCATTCCCATGGAGCGGCAGAGATCGGGGTTCTTCAGCAGATGAACCAGCTTTTCTGCCATTTTAACCACATCAAAACAGGGGACCAGATAGCCTGTTTCGCCATCCCTGATCTTCGTGCATGCGGCATCAATCTCAAAGGCGACAGCAGGCAGTTGCATGTTCATCGATTCAATCAATGCTGTGGAGAAACCTTCCCACCTTGAGGGGAGTAAAAACACCGAACAATTCTTCAATACTTCCATCGGATGTTCGACTTGCCCCATGAAATCTGTTTTTTCAAGGATACCCAGTTCGCCTGCCAGTTTTATCAAATGATCCCTCTCCCGTCCCTCTCCCATGATGGAAAGCCGGGCATCCGGACATTTCACAGCAACCTTTGCAAATGCCCGTATGGCCAGATCGACCCCCTTTTCTTGAGATAAACGTGCAACGACGGCGATCCGCCCACTGGTAAAGTCATTGAAAAACGGTCCGGGATTAATCTGAATGCCATTGGGAAGGATAAACTGCCGACAGGGCAGGAGCGAACCGAAATCCTTGTTCAACTGGTCAAGTATAGACTGGGCTGTGACGATAAGGTGGGTGGTCTTTCCGAATAACATCCGGTTGATGTAATAGGGTTTGATACGGGAATAATTCCCCCTTCGGTAGATGATTTTCTTCACTCCCGTGAAATGTCCCATGAAACCTGCGATCTTGAGTTCATTGGGCCCGTTTGCAATGATGGCATCAGGATTTTCATGCTGCAGGAAACGATAAACCTTGTAATGTTTGAACGGATCGACATTGCTGAACCGTCGGTTGATATGGAATTCATGGACCGTTAGTCCCGCCTGCTTCGCCCGTGCCCCCAGAATACTGCCTGTTCTGGTGATCATCCCGGTTTCATAACCACACCTGAGGAGGGCGCTGGCATTGGACAGATGCCACTGTTCACCACCACCCCAGGAGGGTGAGAAATTCACAAAAAAAACCTTCATTAATTGTTATTTCAGACATGCATCAATGATTCTTCAGGAGGATAAAATTATTGAATTCTCCTGTATTTGAAAGAAAAGGAATTTTTCTTTTTATAAAACCCAGTAACCGGTACTTCCATTTTTCATGACGAAATACCCTTCTCCTGCTTTTATGACTCACCCTCTTTAATTCCTCCCCCCAGTTGAACCGTGAAATCCATTCCTTCATGATGTTTGGATGTGAGTTGGTGAACCTCCCAAGATAACCCAATGGTCCATACTCAAACGAGAACTCTCTTCCGGCCATTTTTCCGGATCTGGCCAAGCGGCCATGATACAGGGTGTTTGATTGCCCGATCTTTTCCCTCATGATCACTAGAGGTCTCACCCAGCCGTAGTGAAATATTCTTGCCTTGAGAGGAATTACCCTGAGTTTGCGCGAATTTTCCGGCTTCAGGTAATTCAATCCGTCAAAATCAGTGATGTGACAAAAACTTTGCGCATCCCGCCAGGAATGAATCGCTGCATCATTTCGTATGATGCGGATCTCCTTGCGATACCATCCATGTGCGATCTGATGGTGATGATAATCTCCCCAGAAGTGCAGGTAATTGAAAACCATTCCTTCAACCTGCAGATCATGAAGGTATTTTTGGCAGGCCCCGGTAATTTCGGGGAGATCCTCCTCATGGATCACCTCGTCTGCCTGGAGGTAAATCAGCCAGTCACCGGTACAATGAGATTTGGCCAGATCGGTCTGTTGCGCATAGATCGTTCCAGAGGGATACTTATCAACATCCCACGTGGTATCCAGAATCCGGATCTTCGGATCTCCGATCTTCCCGATCATAAAACGGTCAGCCGGGTTATTGTGATCAACGGCAACAATGAATTCATCTACGATGGGTAACACCGACCTGATTGATTCGCAAATGGGATAGTACAATTCACCTGCATTACGAACAAAGCTGAATCCACTGATTTTCATGTTTGCTTAAAATCCTTTCAAGGTTATAAAAGTATTCAATGGCTGTTTGATCGGTATGCTTTTGGAAAATATTTTTTCATCATCTCAGGGATTAAAAACGCAATTGGCTTATAATCTTTAAAAGTAGTAATATTCTTTAAGTTGAAATGCATAGTTTTTTTTGGAGTAAGAATGGAATAAATTTCAATATACGGTTTTACTACTGGAGTGAATTCTTTATTGAGAAATTATTGGAGTTCCATTTAGGAATCTTGTTTTTGTGATAACTTTGAAGGTGAAATTTTATCATCATTATGCACCGAACGTTGATCGAAAAGGTTTCTGCCGGAAATTTTGTGGATGCTATCGTAAATGGGAACATCCGGGCGCTCAGGTTATTTCCTAAAAGCGATCTGCACAACCATTGCCTTCTCGGCGGTAAGCGGACCATCGTGGAGGCATATACCGGTAAGAGAATAACTCCATTTAAATCGAAAGGGACTGGAATCTCATCCCTGAACCAATGGATCGTGAAGGAGATCCGTCCCCTGTTCAACCTCCCGGGCACATTTGAAATTGGGGTGGAAGCCGCGTTCATGCAGGCAAAAAAGGATGGTGTGACCCTTCTCGAGATGAGCATCGATGCCTTGTTCGGCCATATGTTCAACATCCCGCCCGAGCAGATCATTGCTGTGCTGAAAGAGTCTCATCATAGGGTTGCTCCCGGAATCGATTTCAGGCCGGAGCTTGGATTTTCAAGGAGCCAACCCCTTGCGATATTGCTCCCTTTCGTCGAATCCTACCTTCAAACCGGCTATTTCAGGTCAATCGACCTGTACGATGACGAATTTGCCCAACCCATCGGGAATTTCAAGGAATTATACCGCACAGCAAAAAAACTGGGGATCAAGTGCAAAGCCCATGCCGGGGAATTCGGAACAGCAGATTCCGTCGTGGAAGCAGTGGAAATCCTTGAACTGGATGCAGTTCAGCATGGCATCGGGGCCGCCGACTCCCCTCATGCAATGAAATGGCTGTCCGATCATAACATTCAGCTGAATGTTTGCCCAACCAGCAACATCCGGCTGAAACGGGTGAAATCATACAAAACCCATCCCCTGCGTATTTTGTTTGATCATGGAATCAGGGTCACTGTGAATACGGATGATGCACTGATTTTTGGAGATGGGGTTTCGGAACAGTTCAAAAAACTTTATACTTCCGGACTGTTTAACGCCAATGAACTGGAGATCATCAGACAAAACGGACTTTCCTGATTTTTACTGCATCGCATTAAAAAATGCAAAGCATTTTCCGGGAATACATGTGCCATTCCGAATCGATAAATCTGTTTACTTTTGCCATTGGTGAAGACGGCTAAACACATCATATTGGTTCTGATTCTTGGAGTACTGGTATTTCCCTCTGTTCAAAATACCATAATACCCATTCCCCCATCCGTGCTTCAGGGAGTTGACCCACCCGATTCTGTCCCTGACTTTCCCTGGAAAACATGGTACAATGCGGAGGAACGATCCGATTATAATAAGGCCGTTGAAGAAAATGTAGGATTGAGAAGCTATTTGATCAAACTGAGAAATCAGGTCGATTTTTCACTGCTCAACTTTACTGAAGCCCCCGGTGTGGTGATTGGCAAAGAAGGGTGCCTGTTCATTGAATCCTACATTAACAATTATACGGGACTTACCTTCAAGGGGACGGCAAAAATTGATTATGAAATAAGCAAGCTGGAGGCTATCCAATTCGAATTAAAGAAAAGAAATATCGATTTTCTTTTGGTTTTCGCTCCCGGGAAAGCGACTTTTAACGCGGAGAATATACCCGATCGTTATAAGATGAAACCCATGTCCAACTACGGGTATTATACAAAACGGATTGCCAGGTCGGGAATAAATTTTATCGATATGAATGGCTGGTTTAAAAAAATGAAAAATAAAACCTCCTATCCTCTTTATTCCAAAGGTGGAGTGCATTGGACTTCTTATGGTGTCGGGTTAGCAGCCGACAGCATGTTCAGGTATATCGAGAAATTGCGCAACATCGATCTTCCGGAATTCGGATGGGATCAAGTAGAGGTTTCCGACTCGTTAAGGTACTCTGATAATGATGCCTGTGAGCTAATGAATCTGTTTTTCCCACCGTATTACGGCCCCATGCCCTATCCAAAATTCCGCTATGATGCAAATGGGAAAACCCGACCCCATGTAATGACCATTGGCGACAGTTACTGGTGGGGATTTGCATCGACCGGGATTACCGAAAACGTTTTTAGTCAGGACAATTATTGGTTTTACAATAAAGTAATTTTTCTGAATGGTAAGAAAATAAACAGTGTAAGTGATGTCAGTTTAAAAGAGGAAATCAACAAGCAGGATTTGCTGATCATGATCGTGACAGAAGCGACCTATGAGCTTTTCCCGTATGGATTTATCGAAGCTTTTTTTACACGGTATTTGTCGTACTGGGAGGCAGATAAATCGATTCTTATGGAAATAAAAACGGAGGAAATAAAACAAAATCCACAATGGTATCAAAGCATTGTTGAAAAAGCAGAAAAGAATAAGATTCCGGTTGAAGAACAACTCAAACGTGACGTGCAGTATCTGGTCGAACAACAGGAATCCGTTAAAAAATAGAACAATAATTCACCGGAAAATTCAATCCATGATTCTACTGAGATCTTATTTGGTTTCCTTATCATTCCTGTAAAATTTACTATTTTTGCCATTGTTGTGCGAATGCAATGAAGGAAGAGAAAGACTACATCACTCAATTTCTGTTAAATTCCGACAGTTATAAAACTCCGGGGAACACTCCCCGTTACCTGTCTGACCGGCTTGCATTGAACACCAGGATCTATTTCATGAGCCGTTACATCGCCCTTTGTTTCTCAACCCGCAGCGCTGCAGTCAAGGGACTTTACGACACGGCCTATTGGGTATCCTCCTCACATGATATTTTCAGGCTGATTGAGGGTTGCGGAGGACGGTTCAGGATCAGCGGGCTGGAAAATATCAGGAACAGCGAAGGTCCGGTAGTTTTTATCAGCAACCACATGAGTACACTCGAGACCATGATTTTTCCCGGGATCATCCAGCCGTTGAAGGATGTCACCTTTATTGTTAAGGATGCCCTGGTCAACCATTGGGTTTTCGGGGCAGTGATGCGTTCACGGAATCCTATCGTGTTGAGCCGGAGCAATCCCAGGGAAGATTTCAAAATAGTGATGGAACAGGGATTGGAACGCATCTCGAGGGGGATCTCGGTCATTATTTTTCCGCAGCATACACGCCGTACGAAGTTCATCCCTGAAGAGTTCAACTCACTTGGGATCAAACTCGCTGCCCGTGCCGGTGTTCCGGTTATTCCGGTAGCCATAAAAACGGATTTCTGGGAAAACGGTAAATACACCAAATATCTTGGCGCCATCCAACGCCGGAAACCCATCCATATCGCATTCGGGAAAGCGTTCAAGGTTACAGGTTCAGGGAAAGAGGAACATCAGAAGGTCATCGATTACATCCAGTTTCACCTGGAGCAATGGAGAGATTAATCCACCAGGGTGAACGCCGATTTCATCGTTTGCGTCGAAGGAATGGACATTTGCATGGCCCCGGTGAGGGCAATGGTCAAATCCTGTTCGCCCACACTCTCCCTGGCAACAAGGATGCCTTGTTTGAGATCAAACCAGGCACTTCCCGATGAAGAACCCGTTCCTTCCAGAAACATTTCCATTCCCATCTGGATCATTTTTCCGGTGATCTCTGATTTGGAGGTGAAGGTAAATTTCAGGCAATTGCGACCGTTTTTTATCTCCGGCTCTTCAACGGTATAGATGTGATGGAATTTGGTGAATGTCTTTCCCTCTGTCCCTATTGAGGTGGTATCGTTCTCGTCCGTTTCCCATTTGTCACCCGTTTTTACTTTATGATCGGGAAGGATGAACAGGTTCGATTTGGAAACTGCGCCCATGATATCTCCGATGCCTTTTCTTGCTTTGATGGAATCAATGGGGGTCAGGCTGATCTCATTACCCAATTTGGAGATGATGAGCCGGACGCGTTTCCCGATAATATCATTTTGCATCATCGTCGTGTCACGACCCATAACTTTGTACGACATACTCATCTCTTCGTATGATTTGATGAAGGTTATATCCCTGTTTTTTGCAATGCTTTCCACCTCCAGTATGATCTTGCTCGTCGTTCCTCCGGACAATTCATTCTCCTCACCGTTCATCTCCTGAGACGCCCCAAACGAATTCACATCCGTGTATCGGTAACTCTTCCCTTTTTTGTACTTATATTGCAGGTCGTAAAATTTCTGGGACATACCCGCCTCTGCCATCAGGAATATCCCTGAAATGAGCAGCATTGTCAGTTTTACTTTCATGTTTTGAATTTGTGTGAATATCCATTTTTATTCGCCGGAATGTTCTTTTTCTTCCGACGAGATCATGTTGTAGCGCTGGCTTTCATTGGCCATGCGCCAGGCGGAAAGAAATACGAGCCGTGCCACTTTTGCTGCCTTTTCAGCGTCAATACGATCCGGATTATCGGTCACTTCGTGATAATCATCATGGAGGTTGGTAAAGAAAAAGATGACCGGTACACCTTTCCGGTAGAAATTGTAGTGATCGCTCCCTCGTCCCATCTCACCGTGATTTTCATCAACCAGGATAAACCCGGTGTTTTTGTTTTCTTCCACCACGATTTTTGCCATATCGGGTGATTGCTGCTGTCCGATAAGATACAGTGAATCGGGCGAATTCCGGCTGATCATGTCGAGGTTGAGCATGCCTACAGTCTGCTCCAGCGGGAATAATGGGTTACGGGTATAGGTTGCCGAACCCAGCAACCCCTTCTCCTCTCCTGCAAAGAGGATGAAAAGCACACTTCGCCTGGGCTTAGTTCCCATCGCGCAAAAGGCTTTTGCTGTGGCAAGAACCCCGCCTGTTCCGGAAGCATTGTCATCGGCGCCATTAAAGATATAATCGGCATCTGCTTTATGCTTTTCCATGTAGCCGACATGGTCATAATGTGCACCTATGACGAGGAGTTCATTCTTCAGCAGAGGATCTTCTCCTTCAAGGTAACCATAAACATTCCTGCCACCCATGGCAATTTCGTTTACGGAGGTTTTCAGTGTAGCCATCTTTCCTGCCAATGGATAAGAACATGGCTGATGGGAAAACTCAATGCGCTGCTGTACCCGCTTTAACGAATCCAATGAGAGAAAAAGTGTCTTGATCACCTCTTCTCCTGCGTGCACGATGGGTATCTTCTCAACAGTTGATCCGCAATACTGCATGGGAAGGGCATCCTGCGGAAGAGTTTTTGAAAGCGATGGCCATGGATATCCCCTGGGGCGAAATGAGTTGAAATGGAGAGGTCCATTGACTACCACCATCCCCACTGCTCCATGGTTGATGGCATTTTTCATCTTTTCCTTCAGGTTCGCGTATTTCGATAACTCCTTTCCCATAAACAGGGTAGAGGCAGTATCGGTTTGTCCGGGTTCCTGGCGAAGCACCAGCACAATTTTTCCCGTCGCATCGATATTCCGGTAATCGTCGTAATCATATTCCGGGGCTGTGATGCCGTATCCGGCAAAAACAACTTCCCCTGCAACCTCCCGGTCGGCTGTAATTTCATAAGGAATAAACTCGGTTTTCAGTGCAAATTCCCGGTTTTTCCCGGGTGATTTGATCGTAAGAATATTCTCCTTCCCCAGGTGAATGATGCAGTAATCGAGATCCTGAAAGAAGGTTCCGTTCAATGGTTTGAGGCCAAGCTCCCGGAAATTGCGGGCAAGGTATTCGGCAGCTGAATCCAGACCGGGACTTGGGGTGTTACGGCCTTTCAGTGAATCGGAAGCCAGGAAATTAATGTAATCTTGCAACAGTCGTGGGGTGATCACCTCGTTTCCTGCCTGCTGGGCACTTTTTTGCGAAAACACGCTGGATGAAATAAAAACCAGGATGATGGGGAAAAAAAAGGAGGTCAGTGCAAGCTTCACAGATTTTAATCGGGAAGATTTCATGGGGTTTCAATATCCCGTCAAAGGTAAGAAATTGCAGGAACCGGATGTTATTCCCTGGTGACTTTTCGCAGCCTGGCTACCCATCCGCCACCGGGAGCAAGGTGAATGTTCAGTTTCTTTGAAGCATCAACAATGGCTTTCTTCATCTTGTAGTCGCTTCCGTAACGGTTGGCGTTCGTCCCGTCGCTGTATATCAGCGCTTCATATTCACCTGCTTTCAGGAAACTGAGCTCCACCGCAACATCACGAGGTGTCCAATTGGTCATGGAACCAATATATATATCATCGCCTTTGTAGCGGACAACAGTGATATAATCTCCGATTTTCCCATCCAAAACCAGGGTCTCATCCCAGGTGGAAGGCACACCGGAAAGAAACTGCATGATTTCCGGTTCTTTCATGTAATTTGAAGGGGAATCACAGAGCATCTGCAGAGGACTTTCATAAACAACGTACATGGCCAGCTGGTGGCATCGTGTTCCCTGGCTCATGGGTTGGTTAAACCGCGGCATGAAGGAATCTTTGGCTGCATTGCACATGGCTCCGGGCGTGTAATCCATGGCTCCTGCAAACATCCGGGTAAATGGCAAGGTTACATCATGTTTGGGAGTGATATTCTCCGACCACTTGCTGTGCTCAAGTCCCCGCACACCCTCACGGGTAAGTACATTGGGGTAAGTACGGTTCAGCCCGGTTGGCTTGAACGAACCATGAAAATCCACCAACAGTTTCCGCCTGGCACATTCCACCGCGACTTTTTCATAAAAATTGACCATCTGCTGGTCGTCGCGCTGCATGAAATCAACCTTGATCCCCTTGGCCCCCCATCTTTGAAACTGGTCGAGCGCTTCTCCCATTCGCTGGTCCAATGCATTGAATAAAACCCAAAGAATAATGCCAACCTTCTTTTGTTCAGCATAGGTAAATAATTCTTCCATGTTCATCTCCGGATTGATCCTGAAAAGGTCGGAAGGTGCCGACCAGCCTTCATCAAGGATGACATACTCCAATCCGTATTTCGAGGCAAAATCAATGTAATATTTATAGGTCTCGGTATTGATGCCCGATTGGAAACTGACGCCATGAATATTGTTGGCATTCCACCAATCCCACGACACTTTCCCGGGTCTTATCCAGGAAATATCAGTCAGTTTAAGCGGACTCCCCAGGCGGAAAACGATGTCATTGTTCACGAGTTGTCCATCCTGCTCAGCAATCCCGAAAACCCTCCAGGGAAATTCGCGCGTTCCTTTGGTAACAGCGATATAGTCGGCTGTTTTGGTTACCTTCAGGGTACGGTCTCCAACCGGGGATTCATTTAATGGATAAGGCGGGAATTTCGCAGACAATGTTGCTTTCACAGGACCACCATGCAGGTACATTCCCGGATAATCGAGCAGATCGGATTCGGAAATGGCCACTTTCCAGCCATTCGGCTTTGCTACCACCGCCGGCAAACAGCACATCATCGTGTCGTCAATGGCCGTCACGGCCATCAGTTTGTATTCACGTTCCGAATGCGACAGAAAGCTCTTCTCCCGACCAAACCATACAGAGTCTTTTTCGGACAATGAAATGGCCAGTTCCTCATTCACTACCGTGATGTTGTCGGTAAAGGAGGTAAAGAACCGATAGGCGACCCCATCATTATAAGCGCGTACTTTAATTCCATAATCACCCTTGAAATAGAGGATCAGCTCGTTGAAATGATCGGGTACAAACTTTCGTTTCTCCGGTACCACAGCAACAATGGTAGCGGTCACCTGCCGGGTCTCCTTTTTCTTCAATACCGGAGAAAAACCCGGGTTGCGTCCCTGGTCAAGCGACATCGTAAGGGGAGAGGGCTGGATGAGCTCTATGCCACCATGGGTAACAGTCAGGAAGATTTTGCCCTTCAGGTCTATTGTTACCTCTGTTTTCTTATCGGGAGATAAAAGAATGAATTTATCTCTTTCGCAAAATGCCAAAGCATGAATGCTGAGAAGGAGTAAGAAGGTGACGAAGTTTTTCATGGGTTTTTTTTCGACCTCAAAATTAATTGAAATACTGAAAAAAAAACCGGCCACTGAAAAGCGCCGGTTCGTGGAAGGTTTAATTTCTTCGTTACTGAATTCCCAGCTTTTTCTTCACAAGTGGAAGGATATCATCGGTAGGTTCGGAGTAAACAAGCGCATCCTGCATCAGGATATAGGTGTATTTGTTCTCTTTGGCAACTTCGGCAACGGCATTCCGTGCTTTGATAATGAACGGCTGAACCAGCTCCTGTTGTTTGGCCTGGAGATCCTGGTTGGCTTGTTGTTCAAAGGCGTCAATTCGGGCCTTCAGATCGCTGAGCTCTTTGTTCGCGGTTTGTTTGATCAGATCCGACATGGTATTGGCCTTGGATTCATAATCCAGGTATTTGTTATCAAATTCAGCTTTCATGGCATCCATCTTATCGCTAAGGGTTTGCTGGTATTTCTGTAATTTGATTTTAACCGAATCAATTCCCGGCATGATCGGTAAAAGGGTCTGTAAATCAACATAGCCGATTTTAACCGGATTTTGTGCCTGGGAGGCAAAAGAGCAACTGATCAATAGGGCAATAACTGCAAAAAATTTTACTAACTTTTTCATTTTCATTTCATAAAGGGTTAATACTATGATTTGGGGTCACAAAAATAGGGAAAATTTCTCAATTCCCAATGTATGGTCGAAGGAGCTATTTTTTCTCTCCTTTTGGTTCTGTTCCGCCTCCGGGAGTTCCGGGCTTTGATTTTCCTTTTCTGCCACTCAGGCTGGCTCCCAGGTTATCAAGCACATCGTCGCTGATATCGTATTTGGGATTGGCAAACATCATGGTAAGGCTACCTGATTTATCAAAGATCACGGCATAATTGCTATTGGTGGCGATTTCCTGGATGGCATTATACACCTTCTCCTGGATCGGTTTGACCAGTTCCTGCCGTTTTTTAAAGAGGTCACCATCTTTGCCATAGCGCTGCCGCTGAAGATTTTTTGCCTCTTTTTCCTTGTCCATGATCTCCTGCTCTTTCTTCTTTTTCATATCCTCGGGTAAAAGTACCAGTTGAGCCTGGTAATCTTTATACATCTTATCCACCTCGGCAAATTTGGTTTCAAGCTCTTTTTGCCATTGGTTGGAAAGCTCGTCCAATTGAGCCTGAGCTTCGGCAAACTCCGGAATATTCTCCAGGATGTACTGGCTATCAACGTAGGCAAATTTCTGCGCTTGAACGAAGGTCAGTATAAAAAGGAAAGCTGCTGCAGTAAGAATAAGTTTTTTCATAAGATGGTTCCTCCAAAAAATTTATCTTGTTTTTACCATTGTATTTTACCCGCAATTAATCAATCGATGAATTGATCGAGAAATGGAATTGACCGCCATTCGCACCGGGAACGCCGGGTACCTGGTCGAGACCATAGCCCCAGTCAAGGCCAAGCAGGCCAAACATTGGCAGAAAGACGCGTACGCCGAAACCTACAGAACGGTAAACGTTAAAAGGATTAACGTTCTGCCACACCAACCAGTCGTTTCCGGCCTCCATGAAGCCCAGGGCATAGATGGTGGCATTGGGATTCAGCGAAATCGGATAGCGCAATTCGAGGGTCAGCTTCTCATAAACAGTTCCGCCGAGGGTACTCGGATACCCCGGAGTCAATGTATTGTTGGCATATCCGCGCATCCCGATCAGCTCGCGGCCATCCATGTTATTGTACCCGGTCAAACCATCACCTCCAAGGTAGAACCGCTCAAATGGAGTAATCCCCAGTTTTTTGTTATAGGTTCCCAGGAATCCGAATTGAAGGCGTGGGCTCAACACGAGCTTCTCAATGATGTTGATATACCACGACCCTTTGAATTTGATTTTATAGTATTCCACCCACTTATAGCGCTGGTTGATGGGCATCGTTGAATAATCCACATTCCCGCGAAACAACGAATAGGGTGGCGTAGCCTCGAGCGTGATGGCAAATTCCGATCCCATCTTGGCAAAGATCGGTGCATCAACCGAGTTCCGCGACAGGCTGATGGTATAGCTCAGCGAATTGTAAACTCCATTGCCACCTCCGAAAGAAAATATCTGAGAATAATTATAGGTGTTGTAACGGTTGAAGTTGATGCTCTGCATGAGGGAGAAATAATCATCCGGCCATCGAAGCATGGTGCCGAGACCTACCGTGATTCCATCAATTTTAAAATATCCGAAATTGGGATCATTGTTAGCCAATCCGTTGGTATACCTCGAATGGAAATAGGAGAGACTCAGCGCGAGAGGTTTGTTGCCACCCAGCCAGGGCTCCGTGAACGACAAACTGTAGCTGAAGTAGCCCTTTCCATAAGTCTGAAACCGGATCCCGAGTTTCTGCCCGTCACCGGCCGGGATGGGTCTCCAGGCCTTGAAATTGAAAACATTCCTCAATGAGAAATTATTGAACGATAACCCCACGGTTCCGATAATTCGTCCATATCCCCATCCGCCCGATAGCTCAATCTGATCGGCAGAGGTTTCCGTTACTTCATAACCAATGTCTACCGACCCGTCCTCCGGCCGTGGGTTCACGCTTGGAGTCAGTTTCTCAGCATCAAAATACCTGAGCTGAGCGAGCTGCCGTTGCGAACGTATCAGGCGATCACGGCTGAAAAGCTGACCCGGCTTGGTTTGTACCTCCCGCAATGCAACATGGTCATTGGTTTTGGTATTCCCCTTGATCGTGACCTTGTTGACAATGGCTTGCTTTCCTTCATGCATCCTGATCTCAAGGTCAATGGAATCTCCCTCGACCCTGGTTTCGACCGGAACGACGTCAAAGAAAAGATACCCGTCATCCATGTAAAGCGACCGGATATCGGTACCATTGGGATTGTAGGTCAGGGCTGTCTCCAATGCCTCCTGATCGTAAACATCGCCTTTCTTTATCCTGATGATCCGGTTCAGGAATTCGGAAGGATACTTGGTATTCCCCACCCAGGTGATGTTCCGGAAATAATACTTTCGTCCCTCTTCTATCCAGATATCGATGTTTATGGTATTGTCGCTGTTTTTGGAGATGGAGTCCCTGATGATCCTCGCGTCGCGGTAACCCAGGTTGTTGTATTTTGCGATCAGGTTCAGTTTATCTTCTTCATAATCCTCTTCAATGAACTTTGAAGATTTGAACAGCCGAACCCGAATGTTGTTGTTGACATGCTCACCCATCACGTTGGCGATCTCAACAAAATCCATCTTCGCGACCGTTTCGGCCGATTTATAAACGGTTTTATCGAGATCGTTCATCGGATTGAAAATGCTCTTCTCTTTGGTCTTTTTGAAGGAGGACATGATCACTTCCTGGCTGACCTCTTTATTGCCATGAATTCCAATGTCATATACCTTTACCTTTTCATTCTTATCGATGTTGATGATCAGGGTAACCTCATTGGCGGTAGCGCTGTCTTTTCGCTGTACAATATCCACCTCGGCATTCAGAAAACCTTTGTCAGTGTAAAATTTACGGATGATGTTCCGGGTCTTTATGATCAGGTTATCGGTCACGTAGTCACCTTTTACGAGCCGGATTTTTTCCCGGATATCATCGGCATCGGATTTTTTGATGCCATTGAACTGGAACCTTGACATGCGGGGACGTTCTTTCAGAAAAATGTTGAGGAAAACCTGATCTCCAACGATGTTCGAGATATTGATCTGGATGTCTTCAAAAAGTCCCTGTTCCCAGAGTTTCCGGATGGCCTGAGGAATCTGGTCGCCGGTAGGGATTTTCACCTTGTCGCCCACGGTAAGTCCCGAAAGCATGACCAGCACATTCCCGTCAAGGTATTTGATTCCGCTTACGGTAATTCCACCAATGAAATATTCCTTTGGGGAGTTATAATCGATACCCTGGCCGGCTCCGATGGATATCTGGGCATGTACGACAGGTGTTGCGAGTAAAGGAATCAGGAGCAATATGATCAAACGTAATCTCATCCGGAATTATTTACGAAGTTTACCTTCCAATTGGTTGATTTGTTCACTGGTCAAGCCAAAGCGGCGCTCCCTTTGCTGGAAGTCGACGATGGCTTTATAAAAATCCTCTTTCCCGAAATCGGGCCAGAGGGTCGGTGTAAAATAGAGTTCTGCATAGGCGATCTGCCATAACAGGAAATTGCTGATGCGATATTCGCCGCTGGTGCGGATAAGCAATTCCGGGTCAGGAATATTGGCGGTTGCCAGGCACGAGATGAAGGTGTCCATGTCAATCTGATCCGTGCGGAGTTCTTTTGACAAAACCTTCCCGGCAATGATCCTGGCTGCCTCAAGCAATTCCCAGCGTGCACTGTAGCTGAGGGCAAGAATGAGGGTCAGCCCGCTGTTTTTCGAAGTATCACCGATGCCCTTCATCAATTCCCGGAAGCTTTTTGCAGGTAGGCTTTTCAGATCCCCAATGGCAGTCAGCCGGATATTGTTATCCATCAGGGTATGCATCTCGTCATGAATAGATTTTACCAGAATCTGCATCAAGGCATTGATCTCATATTTGGGACGATTCCAGTTTTCGGTGGAAAAGGCATACATGGTGAGGTATTTAATGCCAAGTTCTGCTGCAGCTTCCACTGTGTTGCGAACGGCATCCACCCCCTTTTCATGACCTGAGGTTCGGGCAAATCCACGCTTTTTCGCCCAACGACCATTTCCATCCATGATCACGGCGACATGAACGGGCAATTTCTTTTTGTTGATATGGTCTTTCAATTCCATGGTTGCCGTAAAATTCCTAATGTTCCAAATCCCTGCATTTCTTGCTCCCAATCAAACTGAACCGATAGGTAAGCGATACTCCAAAAAAGGAAAACCAATCCTGATTCCGTGAATTTCCCCGCTGCATACCGGGCTCGTGATTCATGGTCGGGTCCGACAAGAACTGCGCCGGATTGTTCGGATCAATCGCATGACCGTCCAGGTAATAGGTGGTGCTTGCATCATCCAGGTAATCGGTAAATGTTTTATGCATTTCCCAGAAGGCTTGCAATCCAAAGCGTTTTGCCAGGCTCACTTTAACCCCCAATCCAAAAGGAATACTGAAACTCACCGATGAATAGGGTCTGCGATCCTGGTACCCCTCGTTTTGTCCCTCGGTCCCCAAACTGCGCAATGAAACTCCATTGGCTTTAGGGTCAAAGAAAAAGACGCTGAAACCGGCGAAGATATAGGGGCTTATGCTGTTCTTCCGGCTACCGGTGAAGTAAGGCAAGAAATTAAATTCAGTGACCGCTGAAATATCCGTCACTGTACTGGAAAAGGTCAACTGGCGCTCAGGTAAATAACTGCCCGATGCCGCATCTCCTTTTACCGTTCCACGTGTCAACCCAAGCTTGACCGACCAGCGGGTATCGATGTTGTACCGGGCAAGTAAACCATAGGCAACCTGAGTCTTGGCAAAATGTTTGCCCGGATTCATATCCCCCAGGTAGTAAGACCCTCCTCCAAACAATCCCACCTCAATGTCCTGCGCATGAACTGTCATTCCGGTAAAGGAAAGGGAAAATAAAAACAGCAAAAAGATAACATACCAATGCTTCATGGAAATCTCAGGGGATATTTTATTTCGGTTTCTCAACAATTTCAGATAACGTGTAAAACGTTAATTTATTTGATTCTTGCGCAGATTTCAGGGAATTTTTTTACTAATTCCGGATGTCTAATCCCCAGTTCAGTTTTTCCCGTATCGTTGTAAAAAAATTCGTTTCCGGAAGCCTTAACAGGTTGACTTTAAATTCGGCTTTCCGGATTGTCAATTCCATCGTATTGTCGGCCCGTTCCATGCGTGAATCGAGACTAACCAGGAAATCGGGACATTTTCCTTCCACCCTGATCTTAATGATGCTGTCGTCGCGAATTACAATGGGCCTGACCGTGAGATTATGGCTTGCAATCGGAGTAATCACGAAGTTTTCTGCATCGGGAGTAAGGATAGGTCCGGTACAACTCAACGAATAAGCAGTGGAACCGGTAGGGGTAGCCACGATGAGCCCATCAGCCCAATAAGAGTTCAGGAAGTCGCCATTGATCCAGGTCTTGATCATAAGCATGGTCATGGCATTGCTTTTATACACGGTGAGATCGTTGAGGGCATAGTTAAATTCGCCAAAAAGTTTGCCGGATGTTTCAAGTTGTAAAAGGGTTCGTTGATCAAGCAGGAAATTCCGGTTCAGGATGGCATCGATGGCAGGTAAAATATGGTCTTTCGGGATGCTTGACAAGAATCCCAGGCGACCAAGGTTGATCCCGGCAACCGGAATGCCTGAATCGCCTACCAGCGTTAGTGCATCCAGTATCGTGCCATCACCCCCGATTGAAAGAAGGATGTCTGCTTTGCTGTAAATATCGGATTGATTGTAAAAAAGATCCGGTCTCTGTTCCCAACGGATCCGCCCGTTCAGATTCTCGAAAAACGGTTGATAAACCAGAGTGATGCCATCGGAAGCCTGCAGCTTGTCGGTCAGTTCCTGGATAAATGGCAG
>Ga0247841_10004361_pt1 | contig 24451 bp, 36 predicted proteins | sample LaCruzMarch2015__2_FD_192410 | JGI IMG/M metagenome (GOLD analysis project Ga0247841, IMG submission 192410) | Freshwater microbial communities from meromictic Lake La Cruz, Castile-La Mancha, Spain - LaCruzMarch2015_18m | ecosystem: Environmental > Aquatic > Freshwater > Lake | place: Spain... | reverse complement strand
ATATCGCTCTGACGTCCTGACCATCGAAGCGGAAGAACAGCTCATCATGCTTTTCTGCCTTGATCCAATGGTTCATGTTTAATGCCTGAATATCCTGCGGACACCGTCGCAGATAGTTAATCGGAATTCCCAAGCGATAGGAAATGGACTGCTGGGCGACTGGTCTTAGATGGTGTGTCCTGCCGCCGATCCTGATGGTGTCAAGGTTATTAAAGGATATGTCCTTGACCTTGATAAATTCATCAACATGATTGCGGGACATGTTTTCAACTCTTTCATGGACCCTGGCAAGGGTTGTCATATGCGACATAGGTATTTCCTCCTCTGTAAAAGGTTAATTGTTTATGAAATCTGAATGGGATTAGATGGATTTTATCCTGTTGCCGCCAGCTATGCGGTTAAGTTCTTTAACCAAATCCATCCGCTTAAATGTGATGTGCAGGCTTCGTTTCTTATGCCACTTGCACCGAAAATACTCTGTTTCCGCTTCCCAAAGTTTCTCTCTGATTGCCGTCTTGATTGTTGTGACCAAGTCGTGAGGATATTTTATGCTGCCTTTGCCATCCAGAAGATGGAAAACATTGTCCAGGTTGATCAAGCTTTGTTCCCGGCGATATTCGAGCATGCAACTTCCATAGGACCAATCAACCATGTAGTTCATGATCACCTTTGCCCTGATTTCAAATTCCGTATTGGTCTTGTATTCAGATCTCGGTGGCCTAAGCATGTCAAATACTTCACAACAGGCCTCCTTGAATAAGTTTGGCAGGTTACATGCGAGATTCGAGATGAATGCCTGAACGGTATCTGTTTCCACTTCTGGAAGTTTTTCATCCTCAATCATCTTGTCCAGTTCCTTCATTTTCTTTTCGGATAGCAGATGCCGGATCTGTGTTTTTTCAACGATGAAGCCCCACATGGTCTTTTTCATAGCCTCTTTATTTTGCCGAGCAGCTTGAGCTAAGTCCCCATAATAGAGGTTTGCCTTTATGACTTCCGCTCTCCAGTTCCCACCGTTGTCACCGTAAATATCTTTTAGATGTTTCCTTGCGGCAGCCAGGTGATTGAATGCTTCATCGACCTCTTTAATCGCCATCTGGTAACTATTGATCATGGTGTTCATCGGCACGAATCTCATGAGATCTGTGTTCATTGGTTTTCCTCCCGTGATGCTTCTCTAATATACATCTTCGGCATACACTCATAATGGCTGTTCAAGAGACTCAACTCCGAGATACGATCAATCAGGCTCTTTTCCTGCTCGGTAAGTTCAATGGCGAAGGTGGTTTCATCATCACAGCCTTTTAAAGTTATCTCGTAGATCATAGGCCTCCTGTTGGATGCGTAGCGTATTCACGATTATTTGACCTCCTTTCTGTCAAGAGTAGACGGCGACAAGGTTCTTTTCTTGGATCTCCTGTTCAGCCTTCATTATCAAGGCGCGCTGTTCCGCTTCATCTTCCGCTTCCAGTTCACCATATTTCAGGACATCCCGGTCCATCACTGAGACATCTGCATCGGGATCCGAGCAATACACCTCTGTGATCAAGCCGCCTTCCAGTTCGATGATTATTCTTGTCATCTTGATGCTCCTTTCAGGACAATTTCAGATGATGATGAAGCGTGATATTGATGTGCACCCAAGCACTGCCGATCCTGAGCATGTCTTTCCAATGGATCTGAGTACGGTCATACAGTTGACGATAAAGGCAGCAGTGATGTTCCAACTGAGCCTGGTTATCCATATCGGTTACGCTGCGGCTGTTCCAGTTTTTATCACTGCCTGGAAGGTAACGATCAGAATTTATCATAAGACTGATGCCTATTGTGAATTTCGCAAGGATATGATCCTTCACCCTTGAATAGTCCGGATCATCTTCCCGTAGATAGAATTCCAAGGTGCACTCAAGGTCAAAATCGTGAATCCAGTCAGTGTCATCGTCAACACGATTATTCAGCGTATCGATGATCTCCAGTGCCTCCTTCTTCAAATGCTTTTCAATTTCAGACAGCCGGTTGTTCAGGTTAACGAGGAAGAGCCTTTGTTCCCGCGACATTTCTGTTGGGTACATGCTTCACCTTCTTTCTGTTTTGATTGTTAAAATGATGATGAGGGGATGTGGTAAGATCTCTTTGACAGGCTTCAATTCCAGAGCTTGCCGGGTTTCAGAATATCATCAAGAGAATAACTTGATCTTGGCCAATCTTTACGAAACGCCATGTCGATGGTCTTCTTGATCTTTCCAAGCTGAAGCCGCAGATGTTGCACGCAGATGGATCCCTACAGCATTCGCAGACTTTTCCCCGGTCCATCAGATTTGGAATTCTCTTGAAGATCGCGTTCATGGTCCTGCTCATAGGTTGACCCAGTGACCAGGCGATTCTTCTTAATGTGGCAGACGCAGATTCACTTAATTCCGGCGTGTAGGCCATAGCTTCCTCCTTGGTTAAATTCATAAGGGCTTATGAAATTGAAATCGGGAGAATCATCTTGCACCGCCTGATGCATTATATTTTTCCTGACGACTCTACAGGATGCGTATCCTTGAAAGCGGACGGGCGGCTCCCGATTGGTTTATCGAAGAAGTTTGTTGCAGGCTTTGTGATTCTGGGGGCTGAATGAACAATCAGCACATCTGGACTTATCCCGGCATCCCTCACAGACCTTATCCCGGTCGACAATCAGCGGAATTATGTTCATGACAATGTCAATAGCTTTTGTCATGGGAACGTGCAGCGCCCAGGCAAGTCTTCTCAAGGTGCAGGATGCTTCGTAGGTTAATTCCGGCGTATATGCCATATCTGACCTCCATTGATTCAGGCTGCCGGCTGTTCTTGAAGGGCTGCTTTCTTGGACTTGGTGCGGGGTTTCTTCTTGTTTTTTAGGGCTTCATGGTAGGCGGCAACTTCGGCATTGTAATGCTCGTCAATCCCGGTATCAGCTTCAGCATGGGCAGGAGATGTTTCCACGTTGGCAGGTTCTTCAACCGCCTTGGTTTCCACCTTTTCAGTCCCTGCAATGGCATCTGTCTTAACCGGAGCTGTTGAAGCTTTTTCCTGTTCATAAAGTTCCCCAGGTTTTCCCAAATCAAACAGGACAATAGTTACCGGCAGGGATATGGTCGGATGCAGCATCTCGATTTCCTGAAAGATAAGGTCACGGGTTGTTCCCAGTTTGCTCTTTTCACTTCGTTGGGCAGTCACCAGGACGATTCCCATATCGATCTTTCCCTTGTCGAAGCCGATTTGAAGCCTGAGCAGGGCATCCTGGATATATTCATAGGAACCGAATGATCCATCAATGGCCACCTTCTTCCGGAAGCCTTTGTAGAAATATCTCCGGCCTTCAAGGATATTCAAATCCCCATTCTGCCGGAAATCCATCTCGGTTAATGCCTGACGAAGCAGTTCACCTTTGCGATAACTCCCGTAGAGGCAGTCATTCAGATATTCCATGGCCAGTTCAATCTCCCTGGTCATGTTCTTTTCCTCAAGGATCTGGTCTGATCCCCGGAAATGCAATATTTCAAACGGCATGATTCGTGTTCTCCTTTCTGTTTTGTTCATTTTTCATTCGATAAAGGTGATTGCCGATGGCATACATGTCCTTTATCTGATGACCTTCCTCGATCTTGGCCATGAGGTTCTGGTATTGCTCTTCCGTAAAGAGTCCATCATCATAAATTGCCTGGACAAATGCCTCCACGATATCAAATGATGATTCCCCAAAACCCCAGTTCCATCTTTTCTCCTTGTAAACAAGGTTTCCAAACTTCTCGTTGGTGCCCAGATACCAGATGTTTGCATCGCCAGGCAGTGGTTTGGAATTCTCATCAAAATACTGCCCTGCATCCTTCATCAGAAAATCATAGATCTCCGTGCCTGTTGCTCTATGGCAAATCAGTTCATCGCTGAAATTCTCCGTATAAATTTTGCAGTAGATGCTGACAAATGCTCTTCTCTCTTTATCCATAGGATTCTTCTCCATGTTATTTGTTGATGATGCTTATGAAGCCTTTGTGGGTGACAATGAGATGGTCCAGAATCATAATTCCCAGAAGTTTGCCTACCTGTTTAATGGATTCCGTCATCCTTATATCCTGTTGACTCGCCTCTAAGCTGCCTCCGGGATGGTTATGACAGAGAATAATTGATACCGCATTTGCCAGCAGGGCCCCCTTGAAGACCTCTCCCGGCGTGAATGCACAGGTCTGAATTGAACCGATGCAGATTGTTTCAACGCCAATGAGGTTGTTTTGTCCGGTAAGGAGAATGGCCAGCATGATTTCCCTGTCTGAATTACTCAATTCCTCCCTGACCAGGTTATAGGCGCTTTGTGCATCTGAAATCTGAATCGGTTCCTGGGCGTCGTTTTCCCTTAGCAGATAGACTCTGCATCTGAATCCTTCGTAGCCGGGATGATAAGCGGGCCTGAATTGGTTGTCATTGATTACCCCTGCTTCTGGACAGTGGGGATATGATATTGGTTTTGTAGCTTCCTTATTCTGTCTCCTCATTGCTTGCTTAACCTCCTATTTTTTCATGTCCATGCCATTCCTCTCTTCCGACAGATCAAATAGTCATTGATCCGATACATGTCTCCAATGCGTTGACCCTCTTCAATCTTGGATATAAGCGTTTCGTATTGCTCGCAGGTAAACAGACCATCCACATAGATTGCCGAGACGAACATCATGACATGGAGAAATGATGACTTTCCGAATCCCCATGTCCAGGAGTTATCCTTGTATTTCAGTTCGCCAAATTTCTCGTTGCAGCCGAGATACCAGAGATTACAGTCGCCAGGGATCACATTATTGTTATCATCGTAGCAACAGCCGGCATCCTGCATGAGGAAGTCATAGATTTCCTGGCCGGTGGCTGTTTTGTTGACCATCTCTTCACTGAAATTATTCGTGTAAATCTTGCACCAGATTGTTATCTTTGCTTTCCTTTCCCGGTTACATTTATCCATAGACAATGCTTCACCGCCTTTCTCAAACCGATTGAACTTGTGATGGGAAGGTCTATGCTCTCCCCTGTAATGATTTATGAGTTCATAGAGAACTCTTGCCTGAGTGACTTATTGATTGCCTGAGCAGCTATTGATCCTGATCGCTGGCGCCAATGATCTCATCGAGAAATAGTGACTTCTTGGCTGCCTGCCCCATGTAGGTGTGGCTGTATGAGACATAGAGAATCTTCATCGCTCGGGATATGGCCACAAATACAATCCGCCTTTCCTCCTCCATATCTCCCTTTTTCGTGGGCGTGATGCCTTCCACAAGACCGATTACGAATACTACGGGAAACTCCAATCCCTTGGCCTTATGAATGGTCATTAAAGCGACTCCCTCCTTGTCATTGCTCATTTCATCCTGAAACGTATCGGTGTATTCAAGGAAGGATTGGATATTGGAATACCTTGCCGCCGATAACTGAAGTTGATTGAGGTTCTGGATCTTTACGTCGTCAGGAGTAGGGATATCCTCATCGGTGATAAATCTGTCGTAGTCGAAATGGTTTCTCAGCATTTGCAGGACCTCTGCCGGCGTGAGGTTAGGCGCATAATCCACGAGCGGATCAATAAATGAGATGAAATCTCTTACGTTCTTCCTGACATAGGGAAGATCAACAGGCATCGTCTTCAATCCTTCGTAGAGATGGACCCTTTGCTTATCCGAGAATTCTGTCAGCTCCTGGACAAACTTACGGCTGATATAACGATTCGGCACATTCAGGATGGTCTTTAATGCCTCATTTCCTTCGTCAGAATTGGGATTGACGATGATCCGCAGATAATCAAGGAGATACCTGACCTCAGAGCGTTGATAGAAATTGAGACCATTCTCGATGAAATAGGGAATCTTGTTTTGAGCAAAGCATTCCTCAACGACTCGGGATTGAAAGTTGGCTCGATACAATACGGCTATGTCCTTGTATCCATATCCCTGATGCTCGATCAGTTCCCGTACCTCATTGACGATATTCAATGCCTCCCCTTCTTCGGATGAGGATTCTAAAACTATGACCTCATCTCCATCGGCATTATCCGTCTGCAGGTTCTTTTCAATCTTCCTTACGTTATGGCGGATCAGGTTCTGGCATGCCTTCAGGATCTGGGGAGTACTGCGGTAATTGACATTCAGGATGAAGATCTTGGATTTGTTGAAATTAGTCTGGAAGTTCAGGATATTTCCAACCGAGGCGCCGGCAAAGCTGAAAATGGACTGCCAATCATCCCCTGCACACCAGAAGCTTTTCCCATTGCCGCTTGTTTCATCAATGATGCAGCGGATAATCTCAAGCTGTACGGGGTTCGTATCCTGGAATTCATCGACAAGGAGATGCTGATAACGATCAGAGTATTTTCCCCGGATATTGTCATTGGCAGTAAGCAGTGAATACGTCTCGATCAGGAGGTCATCGAAATCCAGCAGATACTTATTCGCCTTCTCCCGGTCATAGGATTCATAGATGTCGGCCACTTTCAACATGGTCTTGTCTGCTTCATAGAGGGATCTGAATTCGTCAACAGCTATCAGGTTATTTTTGGCAAGACTTATCTCCCGCAGGACCGTGCCCACGGACAGATCCTTTATTCGCTTGTGTTTCATGAGATTTCTGAGGAAGTTCAATTGCTCCTTGCCGGAAAGGATTTCAAATATCTTCCCTTCATTCCGAAGCAGGTAATGACAGAAACTGTGGATAGTGGATAAGGTTACTCTTGAAGCGAGATCGCCTAATACCGGGATTAATCTCTGACGCATCTCCTCTGCTGCATTCCTGGTAAATGTCAGTCCGAGGATTGACTCAGGCGACACGTTGTGATTGTTCACAAGGAAACCTATCCTGCGCATCATTACTTCGGTCTTGCCCGAACCCGGAACGGCTATGATTGCTGCGATTCCGTGTGTGAAGCTGGCCGCTTTCTTTTGCTCTTTGTTTAGACCATGCAATGGATTTCACCTCCTTTCCTTCTTCAAGGGTTTTGATGGCCATGTGCATCCGAAACATTGTGGCCACGTATTGATCGACTCTATTCTGGGTTTTATCAATGAGAATGAGACTCTTCAGGCCCTTTTCCTTATCCCGGAGATAGTATTTCAGGAATCGGACCACCTCATTTGGACCGTGGCGCTTGATCAGGTCATAAATATCGATGATCCGCTTGTATCCATCGTCCTTTTCAATGGTCAGATATTCCTGTGCTTCCAGAATGACTTGTTTTGTCATGCCGCCTCCTCCATAAACCAGGCATCACAGTTTTTCTTGAATGCGCAGTATTTGCATTTCCAGTTCCCAGCGCCGTCATTGGGAATGAATATGCCGCTTTCGATTCCTTTGGCGACCTCGATGATCTTCCTTCTGGCCCTGATTTCGTCAATATTGGAGCGTGTTGTGTAATAGGATTCAAACTTCGGCTGCTTGGTCTTGATCAGGCAATCGAATCTAAGCAGGATGTCGGAATCCCCATATCCATTTGCCTTGGAAGCCATTTGATAAAGGGTTAGCTGAAAGTTCCGATCAACATCATCGTTTGAATAAGCTTTGCCGGAGGTCTTGAAATCATTGATGATTACCGTTCCTGCCTTATCCTGTTCAACAAGGTCGATTGCCCCGATAATGGGCAGATCACAACCGGGAATGATAAAGCTGAATGCCTCTTCAATGGCGATACATTCAAATTCCCGCCAGGAAGATTTGTTGTAATACTGGGTCAGAAGTTCTTTCCCTTGCAGGAGCAGAGTTTCAACGCTGTTGCCTTCGGAATAATGAATATCATTTCTCCCATCGGTGATCTTTCTCCAATGTGCCTCAAATAGGTCATGCAGTTCTTTTGTGGTTAACCAATTGCCCCTCATTTTTTCATGGTGGAAATCAGCCAATGCTAGATGAATAACAGACCCGAATTCAAGGGCGTCTGACTTGTATGGCATCTGGATCTTGTCAATCCTGCCGAATTTGTAAAGTAGCCCGCAGTCTATATAATCACCGATGGATGAAGCCGATAGATGTGCTGCCTTTCGTAGTTCCGTTAATTCCATAGATACCTCGTTTTCTATCAAGCGCAGAGTCCTGCGTTTCCTGAATAGGGACAGGACACCGTTCCCGATAATAGGGAGATGAAGAGATAAGGGTGTCCTGTCCCTGATTGCAGAGAGGGCGTTTATGATTTTAATTGTGATTGATTAATGATCGACAGGATCAGGCTGATTGCTGCAAATAGCGGATGAACTCCCCGGCATTGCCAGATGTGAGCTGCTCCGTGGACATGCCATATTTTTCCATGGATCTGCTTTCCAGATCTTCAAGGGATATGCCTCTTCGTCTGGAAAGGTTAAACAGCGCCGATTTCTGGGCTTCCGACATCAGGATGATTTTATCCGCTTTGTCCTTGCCATTTCCCTTGCCGTTGCCATTACTCGGTTTCGTAGTTCTTGTTTTCTTCTCCGTCTGGGGAGTTTGAGCAACAGTTTTTGTTTCCTCATGGACAGTAGCCGGAACATTGACATTGGCATTATCGGTTACAGGAGATTGCTCCTGATTTGCGCACTGGGGTTCGTTTATTGGAGCCTGTTGATCAGCTTTCACAGTTCCTTGAGGATTAACATTTCCCTGAGGCGCCGCTACTGTCCTGATTGCCGGTTTGGTAAAGGCTTTCACATTCTCCTTTTTCTGTTGAGCAGGCCTTCTCTGGATATCGCCGATAACATCATTGAGATCTCCCAATTCCTCAAGGCAGGTCATGCCGATGTTATCCATATCCCGGAATGCCCTTGCCTTTGCCCTGGTTGATGCCATTCTGATAAGATGCTTGGCTACCTTGGAATTGCAGTTCATGGGATTTGCATCCCCGATGTCGGAGAATTTCTTCCCGTCAATGGTCTGGACAATTGCCTTGCAAATGGCGGTTTGCTTATTTTCATCGGAAGGAAATTGAATCAGCTCGACATCGACCATAGAGAGATTCTTCTGATGGGCAACATCGAGCAGGCCGCCATATAGGACAAAATCCTTGTCATCAATCTGTTTGATGAAGCTTTCATCGAGCTTGGGTTTTCTCTTCTCCAGGATCTGCGCTTCCATGACCTCATTTTTGGGGATGGAGTTCATGACGGCTAGGAGATGCTTACATTTGAAAGTTGGATCACTTTTAGCCCGCTGAGCAAAATCGCCACAATTACAAGAGTCTCCCAGATCCGAGAAACAGCATTTATAGGCGATCTTGCCGTCTTCACTCTCGACATAAAACCACGTATCATCCACCTGCCAGACTTTCAGGCCCTGGGAGCGCTCACTTCTTTTTTGAGCTGCTGCGGTTGTCATTACTATTACCTCCGTTATTTTTTCTTGATGAGACAAAGATGTTGGCAATTGTCTCAATAATCTTGAGAATAATTTCGATGGTCTTGGCTTGCATGAAACACCTCCTTGGAGATCAGATTGGTTAGAAGGGGATATCGTCACCGGGCGTTTCACCGTCTTTGAATCCACGACCATCGGTTTTGATGAATTCAATATTATTGGCGATAATCTGAAAACTGCTGCGGCTCTGGCCATCATCTGTGGTCCATTTATGCTGGTCCAAATATCCTACCACAGCAATTCTGGCCCCTTTATGAAGATAGATGGAAGCGATTTCCGCCAGTTTCTGAAAACAGACGACCTTGATCCAGCCGGTCTTTTTCTTGGAGGATTGAAATGCGATGTTGAAGGACGTGATGGGAGTGCCCTCTGGATTGTAGAAAACTTCGGGATCGGCGCCGATGTTTCCTGTCAGGGTGCAATTGTTAATCATGTTGGTGCTCCTTTCTTGATATGGTTTTGAAAAACATGGGTTTGAATACGGCTTAAGCTGGTCTGAAATTATCCCTCCTTTCGTGATAAATTGTTTGCATTTCTATTAATAAATATATATAGTTGCTGCGTTTATAATGAAAATAGAGGGGTTTTATCGCATGAATAAAGCGGATTTGATCGAAATGCTGGCAAATAAAGAAAATCTGACAGATAAACAGGCTAAGGACGTTGTCAATCTGATGTTTAAAGGGTTTACAAATGAACTGAAGAATGGCGGCAGGATTGAAATCAGGGGATTCGGAGCATTTTCTGTGCGGGAATATAAAGCTTACAAGGGAAGGAATCCAAAGACAGGCAATAATGTTGAGGTGAAGTCGAAGAGATTGCCCTTTTTCAAGGTGGGCAGGGAATTGAAGAAGAGGGTGGCTGGTTTATAATAGGGAGGACACGCTATGATTAAAATTCTCGAAATGCAGTCGCCGAATGTACTGGGGATTAAGGCATCAGGGAGGATTGAGAAAGAGGATATTGATGCAGTCATTCCTGCCATGAAAGAAAAGGTAGCAGCCAGTAACAAGATCAACCTCTACGTCGAAGTTGAGTCCTTTACCGGCATGTCCATTGAAGCGGTGATCGAAAAGTTCCATTATGCATTATTTTCTATCAGCCATATCAAAAAAGAAGCAGTAGTCACAGACATATCATGGATGACTACCATGCTGGATGTGGCGGCGAAGCTTTATCATGTGTATCCAGGCATTGACGTTAAACATTTTCCAACGGAAAAGAAGGGTGAAGCGCTACAGTGGATCTCGTCTTAACGTTATTAAACTTTCCGTTTGACATCTTCGATCAGCGTCATTATAATATCTGCAAATCTTGCTTGTGAATCTATCTCTGCGATAGAGACGGACAGGCCCTAAGAGATCTGAAAAAGTTGGTCTCCTGAGTTGTCGTTACTGCTCATGGAGGCCTTTTTTTTGACATTATCCTCCTTGAAGTGGTAGCTGCCATTTCCTGGGGGATTTTTTATTTAATCAGCCGTTGCCTATATAGACGTGTGTTCATATGACCATTACAATTCCTAAAACAAGCTTTGTTGATAGGCTGCTTGCCTTGATAGGTAAAAAGCGCGCTGTTCGCATACCCAACGCTGCCTATGAAAAATATGGTCAATATGTTTACGTCAAGGCGGATAAGGAATCATTTTGGCGCGCACTGATCAGGCCTAAATATCGGAATCCTCCCGCAGGGTGGATATATCCAGAAGATTATCGGTGAAATACTTAATGCACAAAGGCAAGATTGAAGGGCGGCGCTTATGAGTTCAACAACTAAGGAAAACGATTAGGTTCATATGAATAACAGCAAGACGGACAAGATCTGGACTATTAGTCCGGCAAATAAAATAGAAGGTGAGGCTATCTGGCAGCTAGAAAGAGCGGGGGCACTGCCCGGCATGCTGAGGGCGGTCGGTCTCCCTGATCTGCATCCTGGCAAAGGTGCTCCGGTCGGGGCGGCTTTTTTCACAGATGGGATGGTGTATCCATATCTCATCGGCAATGATCTCGGTTGCGGCATGGCTTTGTGGAAGACTTCTCTTAAGAGCGGGAGATTCAAACCTGAAAAAATCCAGAAACGCTTGCATGGACTTGAGGAACCCTGGACCGGTGATGCTGCTGCCTGGCTTGGAGATTACGGAGTAAAACAGGTTAGCGATGAATATGCCATTGGCAGCATTGGCTTAGGCAACCACTTCGCCGAGCTGCAAACCATCTGTGATGTTCATGATGAAAACGCCTGTACCAGCGCCGGGATAGCGTCCGATATTGTGTACCTTCTCATTCACAGCGGATCGCGGACAAAGGGAGACATTTTGTTGAGGAAGCATGTAGATAAGCATCGCGATGCCGGTCTGGATACATCGCTTGCGGAGGGAAAGGAATACCTTGAACAGAGTAAAGAGTGCCTGCGGTGGGCACATGCCAATCGCGCCCTGATTGCCTGCCGGATTTTGGACCTTATTGGTGCGGAGGGTGTCGAAATATCCGATCATCCGCACAACTTCGTGGAAAGCGCGATAATTGGAGATATAAAGGGGCTCATCCATCGCAAGGGCGCTACCCCTGCCGACCGCGGAATGACGGTTATTCCCGGATCGCGTGGTTCACTGAGCTATATTGTCCAGCCCATCCCTACGGAATCAAGTCTCAATTCCGTTGCCCATGGTGCAGGGAGAAAGTGGGCACGGAGCGAATGCAAGGACCGGCTGCGTGATCGTTACTCTGCCCGTTCATTAACCCGCACGGACCTGGGCAGCTTGGTTATCTGCGATGACAAGGATCTGCTCTTTGAGGAAGCCCCCATGGCCTATAAGAACATCGATAACGTCATCATGGAGATGAAAGATGCTGGATTGGTCCGGGTGATTGCCACACTCAAGCCGCTAATAACTTATAAGGTGCGGAGGTAGCCATGGCTTGGGTAATTTTTACCTCAGGGCGGGGACCGGCAGAGTGCGGTCGTGCTGTGTACGGCATTACCCGTCAAATCATTTCCGAGGCATTGGCATTGTCTTTGAGAGTAGAGGTAATCGAAGAGGCACCGGGAGATATGCCGGCAACACTCGATTCACTTCTCCTGGAAATAACTGGTCCGGATGCGGATGCCTTTGTAAAGAGGATTCAGGGAACAATGCTCTGGATTGGGAAAAGTCCATTCAGGCCGGACCATAAACGTAAAAACTGGTTTATTGGTGTGAACATCGTGGAACCTCCCGAAACGTCCACGGTAAATCCCGATGATATCCGCTACGAGACAATGTGCGCAACCGGCCCTGGCGGCCAGCATGTGAATAAGACGGAGAGCGCAGTCCGGGCGATTCATGTTCCGACGGGGATGAAGGCCTCCGCTCGCGATCATCGCTCACAACGCAAGAATAAGGAACTCGCGCTGAAACGACTCCTGCATCAGCTCAGTCAGATCGAAAAGCAGTCCCATGAGCAAAACAGGAAAAGGCGATGGGACAGGCATAATGATCTGGAACGCGGCAATCCTGTGAGGACATACAGCGGAAATGAGTTTTCCCATGTGTCAACTTTCCCGGCATAGGACAAACTTAAAATTATTCCTTGACATTTTCGCCGGTATGTTTATTTTATAAGTACAAGTTTGCTTGTGAATTTATCTCTACGATAAAGACGGACAAGCCCTATGAGATCTGAAAAAGTTGGTCTCCTGAGTTATTGTTACTGCTCATGGAGGCCTTTTTTGTTTTTAAGAGTAGCCTCCTTGAAGTGGTAACCACCATTTCCGGGAGGTTTTTTTGTTTTAACTGAGGGGACGATTTCATCCAATATTAAGTCCCTTCTTTTCCGGGATGACGGGAGTAACTATATATATTCATACATGTAATTACAAATCATTAAAGGAGAAAGATATGAAAAAACTCATCGCTATAGTGAATCCCGAGCATCTGAACGAACATGGGAATTATTTCGGTATCCCCACGAATTTTTGGGTTGCCAATAAAGAAGCATTCCCGGAAGGCACGCCGCCTGTACTGTTGTATCAAGATGGCGAGGACCTGAAAGCTGTAACCATCTGCGATAATCCGCGAATTGTTGATGGTACTGATTATGACCACACGGCCATGTATTTCAAGCTGGTCAGGAGAACCGTCCTCAGGCTGAAAGATAAACTGCTTCGGATATGGGAAGGGGCAGACGATAATACTATCTATAAGGGTAGCGACAAATTTCCCAATTACTGGGAAATGACCAGGGAGCAGCGTCAGATATTGCTTCGCTTGAATGCCAAGTTGTTGGATGTGGAAAAATCCATTTATGAAAGGTGTGAAGAACTGCGCAAGGAACATCCCGATAAATGTCTGTTAGGCCGGATTAACTTCCTTCTTGATGAAAAGGACCCGGAATGGGCGGATGAGGACGACAATATTATGGCCACTTTGTGTCATCATCACCGGAAGGACTATGATCCGTCTGAAAGTTGGAATGACGCCCCCCATCTGATGAAAGATGAAAAAGGCAAGCCGGCGCATTTCTGTTGGCTGTTTCATGAACTTTACGACCATACCGGGCTGGTTTGGGAAGATCTGCTTCGCGTAGGGCAGATCACGGTAACGATAAAGGTTTATTATAACTATGAGTTTTGAGATGAAAGGGGAAAACCAATGGACGTAAAGAATATCTTAGGCGGCATTGATAAGGATTTCATCAGAAAGGGATCTGCTACTGTAAATTCTGAGGATGTCAAGAAGGTCCTGGATCAGGCAAACGAGATAACAGATAAAGTTGTTAAAAGTGGTCCCTTGCAGAGATTTCTGAAAGACGTGGCGCTATTGATCTCGATGCTCAAGGACTACTGGTCAGGCGCTTATCGGGAGATTCCGTGGTGGGTAATTGCCTCGGTCGTCTTTACGCTGCTGTATGTCCTGAGTCCCATTGATCTGATCCCTGACTTTATCCCGGTTATTGGGCTGATGGATGATGTCTTGGTGATCACAATTTGCTTAATGATGATCGAACAGGATCTCTTGAAATACCAGGAATGGAAAGAGGCGCAGGCAAAACAAACTTTAGAACAAGAAAATGGAGAGTTATGTGATGTCAACAAACAAAGAGCATAATTATAATATATGCAACACCTTCAAGGAGTGGCTTTCGACGAACGGCTACCGATTTAATCATAAGTTCAAGATTCGTCACTACAAATCAAGGGGATTTCTGAATATCTATTTTGAGAATGTCACGCCGGAGATAGTTTGCTCAGTGAATGAAAACATTGGTGTTGATGTAGACGTTTATTTAAGACGGAAATATTGGGATTCCCTATCCGATTTTGACTGCGCCATAAAACGTGCAAAGAATCGAAAATATTATTGCGCCTTTTGTGAAGAGCCACAATATTACAAAACACCCCAGGAACTGTTGATCAACCATTCTTTTGAGACCTTCCTGAAATGGGCAAACGAAAAGTTCACCTCATCGCATGTGCTTGAGCTCCGGAAAAGCGTTGGCGGTTCCACTGAAGCTATCATTATCGATACAAGTCTCCCTGACAGCCTATATACTGAAAGGAGGGCAGCATTCGGAAACCTGCTAACGGCATTATCCGATGATGATCCAATCACTATCAAGAATTTAGATAAGATGAAGATAATGGTCATACCCATCATAAAAGGAAAAGGATCTCATGGTCAATCGGGAATGGAAAGAGGCACAGACAAACAAACCTTAGATAAGGAAGATGGAAAGGTTACATGATGGCGACAAAAAAAGAGCATAAATATGAAGTCTGCAATACCTTCAAGGACTGGCTTGCCAAAAACGGTAATCGTTTCAATAGAAAATACAAGATTCGCCACTACAAAAAAAGAGGATTTCTACGAATCTATTTTGAGGATGTCACCCCGGAGATACATTGCCATTTAAATGAACCCGGTGGTGTTGCTGTAAGCGTTCATTTCAGGGGAAAATTTTGGGATTACCTTGTTGATTTAGACTGCGCCATTCGACGTGCAAGGAATCGAAAATATTATTGCGGTTTCTGTCTGGAACCGAAGTATTACAAAACGCCCCAGGAACTACTAATCGAGCATTCTTTTGAGACACTCCTTGAATGGGTAAACGAAAAGTTCACTTCATCTCATGTGCTTGAGCTAGTGGGTTATCCTGGTTTTACGGCGGCCAGTATCATCGACAAAAAGGAGTTGCCCGATGCATCCCCAAGTGTCCCCAGTAATTCGGATAAAATGAAGATGACGGCGGTCATTCCCGTCATAATAGGAAAAGGATTTGATGGCCTATCGGGAATGTCAGAGGCGCCGCCGGCAGAGGATTAATGAAAAATGGATACTGCCAATATTTTTGAAATAATGGGGACGGCTGGTTCAATGATCATGTGCGCCAGTTCCGTTCCCCAGATTATCAAGACATACAGGACAAAGTGTGCCGATGGTCTGAGTGGATCATATCTGGCCATTCTGATGATCGGCATGACTTTGATCCTGCTCTATGCGCTGTCTGTGAGGGATGTCGTCTTCATATTCGGGAATGGGGTGGCGCTTTTATTGACGGGGATATTGGTGGGATTGTGGTTTCGGTATCGGAAAACTAAAGCGGCAGGGAATTGATTAACGGACAGGATAGAGGACACGGAGGAGCATTAGAACATTTTGCAGATTTTCAACAGGCAAGGCGCCGATGATCTGTCTGATGCGGGATTCTAATTCTTTGGGATCTGATATTTCCTGTTCAAATCGCAGGATTTCAGGGAGTTCAATATCCAAGGTTTTGGCAATCTTCATCAGCACCTTGAATGATGGGTTCATGTTGCCCCGTTCAATCTCTCCGACGAACTTGTAATCGACATCTGCCTGATGTCCAAGTTCCTGCTGGGTTAATCCCTTGGCGGTTCTAAGGGAACGGATACGCCTGCCAAGAAGGATACTGTCGGGATCTTTTATCTTTTTCATGAAGATGTATTTATAGGTAATTATCCTAACAATAAACCGTATAAATGCGTTAATATTTCTTGACAGTCGTGATATGTTAGGTTTAATGATGAACGCTGCCGCAAATATGTGGTTGAAGAATTTATCTCTGGGCAAATAAGGAGCATTAGACCATAAAGGAACACAGATCGGATTAATCAACACGAAAGTTTTCATTTGTCCATTTTAACCAGTATTAAAAGGGATAAGATGTTAGATGCTGGAAACGTAGATTTCAATTACAACGTAGGGAAGCTCTCGATAAATGCGAAACCATTTTGACGGAGCTTTTTTTATTCGTATATCGCAACCTCAGACATTCCAAAACGATAGGAGATAACCATGAAATTCGAAGTTAGCGAGAGAATCATAAGTATGAAATCTCAGGACGAAATATTGGCGGCACTTGAGGTTCAATTCAATGGGGTATCCAAAAAGGTTCTGATGTCCGGTAAAACGATAGTCGTCGATACGATTAAGTCGTCACTTATTTCAGGATTACGCTCAGATATTACTACGATATCTTTGAAAAAGGAGGATGGCGGTTGGATAGCTATTGCCGATGTCCAGTATCGGCCGTCTGTGTCGTTTTGGATAAGTCTGGTTGTCTTACTGCTATTTACGTGGGTCGGATGGATAGTTCCAATTATCTTTTACCAGATTCAGAAAAAAACTTTGAGAACGGCTATCACAGAATGCTTTCAAGGCGTTAAAAAATAGTAGGATCAACTTAATACGTTAGCAAAAGAAAGGAGATATCAATGGATAAAATTCAAAGCTTCCCCTGTCGGAAAATGCAGCAGGGTGAAAAAAGCTCGTTGTATCAGGATTTGATCTCGTCAACACAGAATTGGTTAGTGGGTGAAGGGTTTGAATATCAAGAACATGCGCTGGAAGATGGAGGCACATTGCTCCAGATCAAAAAATCTGCGGGATGGAAAAAGTTCGTTGGGATGGACACAGCTCTAAACATCTTGTTTCATCATGTTGACGACACTGTCAATGTTGAAATTGGGGCAGGCCGCTGGGCTGATAAGGCAGCCGTCGGAGCTGTGAGTATGGTGGTTTTTGCACCTTTGTTAGTAACAGCCGGCATTGGTGCATACCAGCAAGCTAAAATGCCCGAACGGATTTTCGAGCACATTGCAACGTTTCTCAGTCAGCATGGGGAAATTATTAATGAATTTACCGATACTCAACAAGAAACCTCATCAATCAATAATTCTGATTCAGTGAACAATAGCGCTGAACTTATTGAAACAATCTCATCTGATCCATCACGGGCGCTTTATGTTGAACTCGTGCCTGAACTGTTGGCGCTATGCATATCTGCTGACGGGCTTGTTGAAGAATCAGAGATAGAGATAGCTATGGCCCTCATCGAAAATGAAGAGCTAATTGAAAACAAGCAGACCGCTTTAGAGTCTCTCTCCTTAAATATCGACAAATTTTCCACAGAAATAAAAAAGTCAAAAGCAATATTTAAGCTGAAAGCAGCTTCATTGATTGCCAAAGCGGCTAACCTTGACAATGACCTCTATAGGGAAAGATTGATAATTATCATTGAGGGTATTCAGGAAACTGTAAGTGAGGAGGGAGTTGCAGAGACAACAGCAATCATCGATGCCATCAAAAATAAACTAAAATAGGGTTATTCTTAAATATATACTGGCACAATGACGTAAAAAAATTAGATTAATGTTGTTTACTTGGATCGGATCGATAGTTTCAGTTATTTTACCAAATTCATAGGATACTTTGCGAACGGCTATCACAGAATGCTTTCAAGGCGTTAAAATTAGTTAGATCAACAAATTATAACAGCCCAACCGACGGGTTATCATCAATCAAAGTAGGGTAATATAGTGGAAAAAGAGCCCAATATTTGCGGCTGTATTGAACTTTGTTGTAGTTGGTCTGGGTTATGTATATTTAGGAATGTGGCCTAAAGGTATAGTTATGTTTCTATTCGCACTTTTAGTATTTTTTTTCACAGTAGGCACTTTTGTTTTCTTCCCCATAACTGTGGCAGTTATCGACGGTTTCCTCTGTGCGAAGAAGATTAACAAGGGTGTTCCAAAAGAAGAATTATGGACGTTAATTAATTTTTGATCATATAACATGAGGTATACTCAGTCATGAACCCACTACTCTATGGTATCGGATCAACCGGATTTTTCGCTTCACGTGCTTTTGTTCCCGCATTTTGTACTGCTGCTATTCTTCGCTATGGCAGCCAGTTTCCATTACTCAAGCAGATCCCAACGCTGCAAGCAACAGGACTCGAACCTACCTGGTTTACAAATGGATGGGTTATTCTAGTGTTGGGAATCTTGGCAGTTGCTGAAATTGGAGCTACTAAGATTCCTGAATTCCATGAAGCAATGGATTGGATTCATAAATACGCACGGGCTGGAACGGCGGCCGCCAGCACGTTTGGTGTTTTACCGGCTGGCGATATTCGTTTCGTGGAGCAAGCGATTCCTCAATCTGGAATGGTCGATATAGGACTTAGCATGATTGTGGCCATTGCGGTTTGGTTCAGTGCCACTTTGCGAAATGCGTGCATGTCTTTCCTTGCTGACATAGATCCAGATGATGATCTTGGATTACAAAATATAATCAGTTGGTTCGAGGACGGATGGTCTTTATGCGCGGTATTCCTGTTTTTTATTTATCCTCTTTTTATGGTAATTTTGATTTTGATAGCCCTTGGGCTATTATTTGCCTTCCGCCGCTATCTGGAATATCTCGAAGAAAAGAAAAAAATACCCTGTCCTAATTGTAATATAAAGATTTACCCTTCAGCTTTGCAATGTCAATCCTGTCATGTGGAGATTCAGTATCCAAAAGATCTGGGCTTTTTGGGTACAGCTATTGATAAACCGGTTTCTAATCGTCAAACGCATTTACTGCTGTTAACAGAAAAACACAGATGTCCATCGTGCGCAGTTCGGCTCAAGGATCGCAAACTGCCTCAAATATGTTCATGTGGGGCCTCCATCCTTAGCATTCCTGAGATACAACAGGCTTATCTCAAACGAATTCAAAAACGCTTGCCAAAAGCTTTATTTATCAGCTTTTTGTTTAGCTTGATTCCACTGGTTGGAGTAGTTCCGGGGATCATCTATTACCGGTTAACATTGGTGGCTCCGTTCAAATCATATATCCCCCCCGGTCGTGGACTTGCATTGAAATGGCTGTTGAGGATCATTTTCTTCTTTTTGATCACTCTGCAGCTCTTTCCAATTCTGGGTAGCGTAATGATACCGACAATGGCGTTGATCAGTTACAAAGTTTATCGAAGTTATTTTATCAAGCAAATGGGTTCGACCGCCTTAGTTGAGAAGTGAAAATATGATTACAAGATAAATTGATCGGTACATTGGAAAAAGGAGAGAATTCTTCCCTGACAGTGCCAAGTCATTCGCAGTCAACGATAAGAATAAATAATTCAAGGGGATTCAAAATGTCATCTAAATCAGGCAGACGTTGGATTTTATTTCTCTTAGGCGGTATTGTTGTTATATGTTTTGTTATTTATTATCTTATCGCTGGATCGCTTTATATTTTGACAGGTTAAATCAATAATCAACCCCTCCCAGACCTATGCCAACCTCTGGGAGGGATTTCTATCCGCAACTATTCCTGCTCCACAGCCGCCAGCAGCTCAATAATTTCATCAGCACTATAGCCATCTTCAATCATGTATCGTAACCGATTGAAACGTTCCCTGTATTTTCTAATGACTATGTCTTTTTCCTCAATCTTTCTGAGGTGTTCATCAATAGCTCGGTATAATTCAGAGAATTTCTGTTTTGTATTCGCGAGTTCTTTCCACAGGCCCTCATTTTGAGTTCTAAAGTATTCCAGATCCTCTGAACACTGCTCAAGATCTTGCTTGATCTGATCAATATCAACTTTCTGACCATCGTCATATTCAGCCGGGATAGATTCATCTGTGATGATCTCAGGGGCAGCAATGGTCGGCTTCTCAGCAACTTTTTCTGGAATCAGGGCGACGGTGATCTCTGTCGATGTAATACTTGATTGCCCGGAGCTTTCAGTAGCCATTGCTTTGGATTCATTATTTTGCTGGGCAGATCTTGATTTTCCCCTCTTTTCAGCAGGGTTCTTGAAACTTATGATCGCCTTATGAAAAGCACTAATATCATTTACACTTTCATAGACCTTGATCAGAACCTCAGGATTAACAGTCAGATTCTGAAGAATACCATTCCACGAAAGGGCAAATTTTCCCTTTATCAATGTCTTCAGTTGTTCCAGAGTATATTGCTCAGCAAATTTGATCATCTTGTTGAGATTGTCCCTGCCTATCCCGGTGGCCACTGCAATTTTCTCCAGTTCACGAGTGCCATATTTCCCTTGATAGAAGGACTTTATGCTTCGGCCTATCTCCCATTTGACAAAGATCGTGGCCACTTCCAATTTGTTATTCTGGCTGACGACATAGTCAATAAGCGCCTCTTCAGTTTCCGGTTGGTAATTGCTATCCAGGATTTCCGGCATCTTTACAGGGATAAGGGATGCTTCCGAAGCGATTATCCCGGTGGCCAGGTCATCTTTCTTATCCGGCATGGTGTCATTAGGATCGAAATCTATATACTCGAAATCGTAATGGGGTTTTGAATTAATCGAATCCTGCAAATTATTGGTCATCATTTGATAATTCCTCCTTTAATTGGATTACGTTGTTTTGTTTGTCGATCTGGTCCAGTCTGAGTTTGATGCCTTCTCTAATAAGCTTGGACATGCCGGTCTTTCTCAGTGCGGCTGCCATTTTGAGCCGTTGATAGAATCCTGGCTGTATCAGTAAATTTACCGATGTATGAAGGGTTCTTTTTCTCATGATTATTCCTCCTGCTTGATAATTATGGTTTCTCCTGCCATTTTCTCCTGAATTGCATCCCTGATGTAATCCGATACGCTGATCTCCTGCTGGTCTGTGAGTTCCGATACCTGCTGATACATCTCTTGGGAGAGCATTACACAGACTGGCCTGGTCAAGATTTTCTTCTTCATAACGTTACCTCCTCTCTGATTCTGATCTGATCATGAATTTTATTTGATCATTATTTAGTTCTCATTTTGTATCAAGGTCAGTGGTGGCGATATTGAGGGGACACGGCGAGTACGGAACTAAGGCCTAAAAATGGCCTTGAGTGATGGACTGGGGATGTCAGTCCGCTACCTGGAAATGGGGATTCATTTTTATTTAAAGGTCGTTACAAACGGTCATTTTATTGGAATGTAAAAAACCACAATACTGACATAATTTTTCCATAATTTTTCCATTTTTGCGGTCTATATTTATCACCAATATAAGACGAATTATCTCAATTCCCCAAAGAGTATCATTATGAAGAAAATCGCCTTAATTACCATCGTCATTATTACCCTGGGTATTCTTCTGCTGCCCATGATCGACTTCTCACTTGTCATTACAATTCTAAAACAAAGATGAAATCAAGGCGGCAAGGGAGAGCAATATTTCTTCAAACTCACGAGGATTTAAAATGAGAAACATATGTAAATATTTAGGTGCGCTGCTTATTTCTCTGCTCTCCGTGATTGCCGTTATTGGGTGTGGAGTTCAGGAGATTTACAGCAGTTGGTGTGGAAATATGCTTACGAATGATGGCATTGATTACTGCGGGGCATTGAAAAATAGTCGTCACCCTATTGCTGATGGAGCAGTCATGACCGCAGTTTACAACAACGAAGATACGTTCTTTCTCTATTTGTCAATCCACGATCAGGCAATCCAGAAACAAATATCGGCGGGGGGATTTACGGTTTGGCTTGATGCGGAAGGGGGAAAGAAGAAAATATACGGTATTCGTTATCCCATAGGCGTTCATGATGGAGATAAGGAACGACCGCCACGTCAGGGGCTCAATAATCATTATGAAGAAAAGTGGGTGGACGATAAGCGCTATGAAAACATGAAAGGAGACATGGAAATATTCGGTCCCGGAGAGAATGAGCACAGCCGCATGGTCGCAGAAGATTCCACTGCCCACGGCATTCAATGCCGGCTGAGAAATTCAAATGGCGATCTTATTTATGAATTGCGCGTTCCATTGATGAGAAGCCCTTCCTCACCCTATGGGATTGCCATGAATACAGTAAAAATCATCGGCATTGGACTTGAAACGGGGGCAGGGGATAATTCAAGACTGAATATGGATGTAGGCGTACAGACTGGCGGTGGTCGCGGCGGCGGTACAAGGGGAGCAGAAGGAGGAACAAGTGGTGGTCCGGGAGGAGGCAATTTTGGGACGGGCGGTGGTTCCGATGGAAGGGTCAGCATGAAACTCAATAATCAGTGGTTAAAAGTGTATCTGGCAGTAAAGCCTTAAATGGCGGTTTGACCACTGTGGAAGAACTATCCTGTATGAAGATATTTGATACTGATTTGAAATAACAAGAACAAAATTAATCACTTTGTAAAAGGGGAAAGAAATGAAGAAAGTTACTCTAATGATTTTTGCTGTTGCCGTGAATGTCTTGCTGGCGATGTACACCTTGTCTTACGGCTGTGAATGTTTCGATAAAGGCCCCGATAGAGGACCTGCCAGGTTCAGGACAGGACCATGTATGGCCCCCACCACCATCACCGTCAATGCTGCTTACAAAAGCCATTCAGGACAATATGAAGGTAAAAGTACTGGCGCAACTTGCAGGCAAAAATGTGGCAACGGTTGAAGAGGAAATAAAGAACAAGCGTTTTAATGAGGTTTTTGGATATTATAAAGTGGACAGGGAAGCTTTTCGTATTGCCATGGATAAAGAAATGATTAGTATACTTACCACAGCCGTCAAGAGTGGCCTGATAACTAAGAAACAGGCGGATGAAATTATTGAGATGGATAAAAACCGGCCGAAGCCGCATCCGGGAATGCCTATTAACTGTAGATAAAATAATATAAATATGAGATGCTGGATGAGTCTTATGGTTTATTTTTCAGTTATTGAAAGGGAGAAATAGAATAATGCAAAAAGTAACTATTTTATCTGTATCTTTTTTTCTCGTTTTATCTTTCAATGCTTACGGTCAGCCAGGTGGTCAAGGTGGCAGCAGTGGAGGAACACGTCCATCTCTCCCTTTTGTTACTGTCTGTGCATTACTTAGCGAAGGGGCTACATGCTCTTTTTCTGATAGAGATGGCTCTTCAATAAGTGGAACATGCTCAAAAAAGACTAATCCTATGGGTAAGGAAGAACTCGTGTGCTACAATAAAACATTTTTTACAAAGATGAAATCTCAAGGTCCCGGAGGACACAATCGTCCTGAGCAAAGATAATATAGACGAACACCTTCAGTAATGATGCTCGATTTCAATTAGAATATTACATTAAGAACATCCATGGGAGATATATTGTTTTTCATTGCAATCTCCCGGATGGTTTGTTTGTTGCTCTCGATATGCAAGCCCTTCGATTGAAGAATATTCATTGCTTCGTCGGGGCTGTGGTTGGCAGCTTGTGCCACCTCCCACAACGGATTTTGAATCAAAGTGTCTGCTATCCTCTTAACCGGGTTACCCCCATGTTCCCCGCCCAGCGGAAGGAAAGAGACGCAAATTAACAAGGTAAAAAATATCAGGATGCCCTTTCCGACAGGTTTTGAGATATACAGAACAAATGCCTGCCAATTAGCGATCAGGTGTAATATTGTACCAACCACTAAAAGCCAGCTCAACCACTCATGTGCAGGTTTTACCAAGCCGAGTTGGATTTTAAAAAACAACATGATGCCGGTAATGGCAGATAATGCAAAAGCACCAATAGTAATTGGTGTTGCCCATTCACGTAAATTACTTCTATTTTTCATAGCTGAAACCTCTTTTTTTTCTCTGGGAATATATCTACATAGATTTCTTTCTTCAGAAAATTCTTAATTCCTGATTTTATATTGATCGTGATTAAGCAAATGATGTGCCAGTAGCTGAGATGATTTGTAAATATATGAATATGTAGATATATTTTGTATAATCCAATATGCCATGCCGTCAGATGAAGAGATGTTGATCAATAAGTATTCACTTTGGGTATCCATGTGGATAATTAATATCCAGCGTCATCCCCCAGAGGATAACTAAGAAAGAA
>Ga0247841_10004360_pt1 | contig 24455 bp, 23 predicted proteins | sample LaCruzMarch2015__2_FD_192410 | JGI IMG/M metagenome (GOLD analysis project Ga0247841, IMG submission 192410) | Freshwater microbial communities from meromictic Lake La Cruz, Castile-La Mancha, Spain - LaCruzMarch2015_18m | ecosystem: Environmental > Aquatic > Freshwater > Lake | place: Spain... | reverse complement strand
GTGGTGATGTCGCCGAAGGGGCTGAAGGCGCCGCCGGCATTGGCCGCCACCACGATATTGATACAGGCCAAGATGACGAAGGCGCGGTTCCCGGCGCCCACCGCCAGTACCACGGCGCACATCAGGAGCGCGGTCGTGAGATTGTCGGCGATCGGGGAGATGATGAAGGCCAAGGCCCCGGTCATCCAGAACAGGGCGCGAAAGCCAACGCCCAAGCGGATCAGCCAGGCGCGCAGGGCCTCGAAGACCTGCCGCTCAGCCAGGGCGTTGATATAGGTCATCGCCACCAGCAGGAACAGGATCAGACCGGCAACGTCCAGCAAGGCGTGGCGCACCGCCTGCTCCGCCGCCAGGGGCGCCCCCTGTCGGGCTGAGACATAGGCGAGCATGGCCCAGATCAGACCGGCGGCGAGCACCACCGGCTTGGACTTGCGCAGGTGCAGGAACTCCTCCGCCATCACCGCCACGTAGGCCAGGATAAAGATCAGGAGTGCCGCCAGCCCGACCGGGTGGGCGGTGAGATCGAGGGCCAGCGCGGCGTCGCTGGCCAGTGCCGTCGCGGGTGACAGTGACAGCAGGGCGAATGCGCCGAGCCAGGCGCTTGGCACCTTGGGCATATGCGGATACTCCGGGACGGATGGCGGGGCGGAAGGGACGCGGCACCATAACCGAACGGCGGTCGCAGACCAAGCCCGGCGCCCCCGCTGAAGCCGGGCCGCCGGGACCTTGGCGACAAGTGGAAAGCGTAGCTGCTCTAGGGTAGACTCATGCATGGGCGACCTTACTTCGCTTCTGCCGCAGCGCTAGCGGCGTAACGCCTGTTATATTAGTGCGTTAAGCGATAGCGTCCGGCCCCCACGAACCCGAACCAAGCGGCGACGATCGCGAGGCGTAACGACCGGCTTCTCGCGGCTGCCGGAAGCACGCTCGCCGCGAAATGTAAGGCCGCGGGCGAAGCGAGGAAACGCCGTGGAACATCTTGCGCAGATCGTGCTTCTCCTCGCCGTGGCCCTGGGAATCGTGGCTGTCTTTCAGCGGCTCCGCGAGCAGTCTGGGCTATCTCGTGGTCGGCGTGCTGCTCGGCCCCCATACCATTGGCCCCACGGTCTATGTCCCCGAATTCGAGGCACTGGCTGAGTTCGGGGTGGTGTTCCTGCTCTTCACCATCGGGCTCGATTACTCGCCGCCGCAACTGCGTGCGCTGAGGCATCAGGTTATGATCCCGGGCACCGCCCAGGTGGCCCTGGTGACGGTGCTCGTGGCCCTGTTGCTCTGGTTCGTCGGCGTCCCGGCCGCGGCCGCCTGCGTCGTGGGTGCGGTCTTCGCCCAGTCGTCCACCACGATCCTCGGCAGCCAGTTGCGGGAACAGGGGGAGGAGACCAGCCGCCACGGCCGCTTGGGGCTGGCCATTTCCGTCTTCCAGGACCTGACCGCTGTGCCCCTGCTGGTCATCGTTCCCGTGCTCGGATTGCCCATCGGGGCCTGGGATCTCGCCGGTGTACTCGGGCTGGTCGCGGCCAAGGCCGCCGCTGCCATCGCGCTGGTTGTCCTCCTGGGCCGCCAGCTGCTGCGGCCGTTCTTCCGCGCGGTGGCCAAGGGGCGCTCCGCCGAACTGTTCACACTGGCCCTGCTCGCGGCCTGGGGCACCCACGGCGCCGGGCTGTCCCTGGCCTTCGGTGCCTTCCTGGCGGGAATGATGCTCGGGGAGACCGAGTTTCGGCATCAGGTGGAATCCAGCATCCGGCCCTTCCGGGATGTGCTCCTCGGGCTCTTCTTCGTCGGCATCGGCATGCGGTTCGATCCCGCCGCGGTCCAGCCCATCTGGCCTTGGGCCATCCTCGGGGCCTTGCTGATCCTGGCGAGCAAGACCTTGGTCGTCGCCGGGCTCTTGCGCTTGAGCGGCGAGGACCGCGTCACCGCCTGGCGCGGGGGGCTGCTCCTCGGGGTGGGTGGGGAGTTCGGTCTGGCCCTGCTCGTGATCGCCATGGACGCCGGTGTGGTCGCTGGCCCGCTGGTCCCGATAGTCATCTCCTCGGTGCTGCTCTCCATGATCGGGGGCTCCGTGCTGATCCGGTTCAACCGGGCGATCGGGGGCTGGATCGCCCGAGCGCGCGGCGGGCCGGAGACCGGCGCTCCGAAGTTACAGGGCATTGGGACGCTGCCCGGGATGGGGCAGCCGCGGGTCCTGATCGGCGGTTACGGACGGGTAGGTCATACCATCGCCGTGCTGCTCGAGGCGAACGAAGTCCCCTTCCTCGCGCTGGACACGGATCCGCAGCGGGTCGCCCAGGGGCTGGCCGGCGGGCATTCGGTCTATTACGGCGACATCTCCGACCATGAGCTCCTCGCCGCCGTCCCGGGGGAGCGGGCGGACCTGGCGGTGATCACCGTGGACCAGTCCGCGGTTGCGGAAAAGGCGGTCAGGGCTATCAAGGACGTCTATCCCGGGGTTTCGGTCATCGCCCGGGCGAGGGACCTGGCGGCCAGCGCCCGCTTGCTGGAGGCGGGGGCGACGCATGCCTATCCCGAGGCTATCGAGGCTAGCCTGGCGCTCGGCGCAACGACCCTTGAGATGCTCGCCGTACCCGCGGAGGCAGTGGATCAAACCCTTCAGGGTGTCCGCGACGGCAGTTATCGCCCGGTCATGGAACCCGAGGAGTCAGCGGCGGGAAACAGGTTGGCAAACCGGTCCCCTGGGCCCGGCCCGCGCCCGCCGTCCGGCGGAACCGATCCTGCCGGCAACGAGCCTAATGATCGAAGACCGCAAGCAACGCGAGGGGGTCGGCCATGAAGCACTTCAGACACATCCTTTGTATCCTGGACGGCGGGGAGCTTACCGGCCCCCTGCTGGAGCGGGCAGTCTCGCTTGCGGAAAACAACCAGGCCCGGCTGACCTGCGCCGCGGCGATTCCCGAGCGTCCGACCGGTGTCCCGCCACCGCTGGATCCGTCCTTGGCCGCGGACCCGCTGGCCCGGTTAAGCTCCGAGCGGCTCGCCGCACTGGCGGCGGCGACCCGCGGCTACGCGGGGCGGGTCTCGATCGACTGCCAGGTCCTGGTGGGGCGGCCCTTCATCGAGACCGTCCACGCCGTACTGAGGGATGGGTATGACCTGGTCCTCAAGGAGGCGGAGGACCCGAAATTCCTGCCCCGACTCTTCGGCAGCGACGACATGCACCTGCTGCGCAAATGCCCCTGTCCGGTCTGGCTCGTCAAGCCCGGGGGATCGGCCAATTACGGCACCATCCTCGCGTCGGTCGATCTGGACCTCGAGGGGGCCCCGCCCGAGGTGGCGGAGCTCAACCGCCGGATACTCGCGCTGGCGTCGTCGCTGGCCGTCTCCGACTTCGCCACCCTGCATGTGCTCCATGTCTGGGATGCCCCGGGGGAGGGGATCATCCGGTCCTGGAGCGACGACCCCGAGCTGTCGGCCCTGCGCTATGTGCAGGGGGAGCGCCAGCGTCGGGAGCTTGGCATGGAGCGGCTCAGGCGCAATCTCGGCGAGGTGCTCGGCGCGGCGGCCACCGGTTATCTGTCGCCCCACTTCCATCTGATCAAGGGCGCGCCCCCGGAGGCGATCCCGGCCATGGCGGCCCGGCTCCAGGCGGACCTGGTCGTCATGGGCACCCTGGGCCGCACCGGGATCTCCGGGCTGATCATCGGCAATACCGCGGAGGCCGTGCTGGAGCAGTTGCAGTGCGCCGTGCTGGCAGTGAAGCCGCACGGATTCGTCTCGCCCGTGACCCTCTAGCCCAGGGCCGCCTCGCGACCGCCGCGGCCAGTTGGGATAGTTTCGACGCCGACGCGCGCCATTATGCTTGGATCTTACGATAAAGGCATCAGATCCTTGGAAGCGCGGTTGAACAGCTAAGCCGCCAGGATTGCGAATTTCTTGGCGTCCTTGGCGTTTTTCCGTTTCCAATCAGCGGGTTTAGGATCATGTCCTGGCACCTTCAAAACCCTTGGACCGCTCTGTTTCGGATTGCAATCTACGCCGTCGCCTGGCTTGTATTGACCGACGCCGAGCCGGTGTCATGGTTCGTCGGCACGCCGTTCGTGGTATTCGCGACCTGGGCCAGCCTTCGTCTGCGTCCACCCGGCGGTGCGCGACTCTCCCTGACCAAGGCACTGGATTTCGTCCCATTCTTCCTCTGGCAATCGCTCAAAGGGGGGCTTGATGTGGCGCTGCGTGTGATGCGTCCGCGTCTGCGGGTCGCTCCGGGCATCGAAACCTATCGACTCCGACTCGTCACGCCGTCGGCAAGAATTCTGTTTCTCAACACCCTGAGCCTGCTTCCGGGAACCCTGAGCGCAGATCTGCGCGGGCGTCGGCTGATCGTCCACGCGTTGGACGCAGGTCGCGGCGAGGCCCTTCGTGCCGAGATCGTCGGACTCGAGTGCCGTGTGGCTGCCATGCTCGGGGAGGTCTTGGATACCGCCGCAGCCCCGGAACCATCGCGAGAAGTGTTGTGAATTTGAACGATATCCATGTGGCGGTCGCCCTGGTGCTCCTGGCAACCATGAGCGTCGGGCTCATCCGTGTGGCCATCGGCCCGACCCCGTCGGATCGTATGATGGCGGCGCAGTTGCTGGGTACTTCGGGAATCGGGGTGCTGTTGGTTCTGACGCGGGCGATCGCCGTGCCGGCGCTGGTGGACGTCGCGCTGGTGTTCGCACTGCTCGCCGCGGTCGCAGTGATTGCCTTCACCCGGCGGCGCGGCGGCGATTCATGACAGTCGGCGCCTGGCTGTCCGTCGGACTGCTCCTGATCGGCGTATTCTTCTTCGTCGCCGGCACCGTCGGGCTGATGCGCCTGCCGGATCGGCTCAGCCGACTGCACGCCTTGACCAAGGCCGACAACCTTGGGCTCGGATTTCTGGTGCTCGGGCTGCTGGCTCAGGCGCCTGGCCTGTCCACGGGGGTCACGCTGGTGCTCATCTGGCTGCTCGTGATGTTGGCCAGCGCCGCCGGTGCGCATCTGATCGCCAAGCGCGCGTTGCGCGGCGATGGGGAGGATAGCCGCTGAACCCGCTCCTGCTCGCCTTCGATCTGCTGCTTTCGACCACCCTGCTGGGCCTCGCAATCACCGCGCTTGCCAGCCGGGAGCCGCGGCGCGGCGTCATCTTCTTCATCGTCTTCGGACTCCTGCTCGCCCTGGTCTGGTCCCGGCTGCGCGCCCCCGACCTCGCCCTTGCGGAGGCCGCCATCGGGGCCGGTCTCGCCGGGGCGCTCATGCTCGGCGCGGCACGCCGTGCGGCCCGAGATGGTTCGTCTGGGGCGGGAGGGCAGGGGGCGGATCGTGCACAGCGTCGCGACGAGGCGATCCGGACGCGCACTCCCGCGGACTCCTGATCGCTCGCCGATCGCATCGCCTCCGGTTGGATAGCGCGCATGAAGTCGAATCCGCAGACTTTCCTCATCGCGTTGCTGTTGGCGCTCGTCGGCGTCCTGCTCGCATGGGTCTTTTTTGGCGCGCTCACCGGGTATCAGGGCGACCGCCTGGCGACCCTGGCATTGTCGCGGGTACCCGATTCCGGGGTCAGTCATCCGGTGACCTCGGTGCTGCTCAACTATCGCGCCCATGACACCCTGATGGAGCTGGCGGTGCTGCTCGCCGCGCTGCTCGGGATCTGGTCGCTCGGCCCGGCCGCCGCGCCCTACCAGCCGGCTTCGCTGGTGCTGGCCAGTCTGGTGGGATGGGTCGTACCCATGCTGATCCTGGTCGGCGGCTATCTGCTCTGGGCCGGCGGGCACGCCCCCGGCGGGGCCTTCCAGGCCGGGGCCCTGCTCGGGGCGGCCGGGGTCACGCTGGCCCTGTCCGGAAAGGCCAACGCGGGCCTGCCGGGGGAGCCGGGCCTGCGCGTGCTGGCGGCGCTCGGGGCACTGATCTTCGCGCTGGTCGGACTGGCGCTCATGGGGCTCGGGCGCGGCTTTCTGACCTATCCGCCCGCCATCGCCAAGTGGCTGATCCTGTTGATCGAGACCGGGGCGACCCTGAGTATCGGGGCGACCCTGGCGGCAGCTTTTCTGGGTGGGCTGCCAGTCGCGTGCGCGCACCCCAGAACCCCCTTCACCCTGCTCCGTATCCGCATTGTGCTTCCAGTCGCGCGCGCGGACACCAGGACATGAGCGAGGCAGTCCTCACGCAGATCCTCTATGGCGGTGTGGGGATCCTGCTTTTCCTGCTCGGCGTCTGGTCCTTCCTCATCCATGCCCCCTTGCTGCGCAAGCTGATCGCGCTCAACGTGATGGGCGCAGGCGTCTTTCACCTCCTGGTGGCGGTCGCCTATCGCGGGCTTCAGGCGCCGCCCGATCCGGTGCCGCACGCCCTGGTGCTGACCGGGATCGTGGTCGCGGTGAGCGCCACGGCGCTCGCGCTGGCCTTCGGCCGTCGGCTGGAGCGGGAGGAGCCGGACGATGATTGACCCGCTGGCGCTCGCCGTGGCCCTGCCCCTGCTCGGCGCGCTCGCGATAACCATGCTCCCGAGCGCGGCGCGGACCCTGGGGCTGCTCGCCGCGCTCGCCACCACGGCGGCCGCGCTCTGGGTAACCCTCCTGGTCTGGGGCGGCGGGGCGCCACGCTCGGAGCTCGGCGGCTGGGGTACGCCGCTCGGCATTGCGCTGCGCGCGGACGGGCTGGCGGCGGCCCTGCTGACCATGGCCAATGTGGTCGGGCTCGCGGTCAGCGTCCACGCGACCGGCTATTTCGGGGCAACCGCCGCGAGCCGACACTTCTGGCCGCTATGGCTGCTGCTCTGGACGGCGCTCAACGGGCTCTTCCTGGCCGCCGATCTGTTCCATCTCTACGTGATGCTGGAGCTGATGGGCCTCTCGGCCGCCGCCTTGGGGGCGCTTAGCGGCACGCGCGAGGCGGCGCAGGCGAGTCTGCGCTATCTACTGGTCGGTCTGCTGGGCTCCATGACCTATCTTCTCGGCGTCGCCCTCGTCTATACGGCATACGGCAGTCTTGATCTCGCGCTGGTGGCCGGGGCCATGACCCCGGGGCCGGTCGCCTGGGCCGCCGGGGCACTCCTGATCGGCGCGCTGCTGCTCAAGTCGGCGCTCTTTCCCATGCACTTCTGGCTGCCACCGGCCCACGCCAACGCCCCCGCGCCCGTCAGCGCGGTGCTCTCGGCGCTGGTGGTCAAGGCGGCCGTCTACCTGGTGCTGCGGTTCTGGCTGGAACTCTGCGACGGGATCGCCACCGAGGCGGCCGGTCTGCTGCTGGGTATGCTCGGGGCAGCAGCGGTGCTCTGGGGCTCCTGGCGCGCCTTGCGGGCCGAGCGGCTCAAGCTGCTCGCGGCCTATTCGACCGTCGCCCAGATCGGCTATCTCTTCCTGTTCTTCCCGCTGCTGGCGGCAACCCCGGCCGGACCCGAGCGCGACCAGTTGATCACCGCCCTGGTGCTGCTGGCGCTGACCCACGGCTTCGCCAAGGCCGGTTTCTTTCTGGCCGCCGGACTGGTACAGAAGAGCACCGGGCATGACCGGATTCGGGAGCTGGGCGGCGCGGCCCAGAGCCTGCCCGCGGTGACCTTCGCCCTGGGGCTGGCGGGGGTGGCCCTGATTGGCCTGCCGCCGAGCGGCACCTTCTTTGCAAAGTGGGTGCTGCTGGCGCGGGCGATCACCCTCGGTCAGTGGTGGTGGGTGCCGGTGGTGATGGTGGGCACCCTGCTGGCGGCCGGCTATGTCTTCCGCGTGCTCGCGCGCGCCTTCACCCGTGAGCCCACGCCACGGTGCTTCGTGACCGACGCGCGCACCGAGGTCCCGGCACTACTGCTCGCGATTCTGGCGGCCCTGGGGATGGGGCTCGCCGCCCATCCGCTTACCGTCCTGCTCGGCACGGGGGGCTGAGAGATGAATCTCGATCCCTATCTGCCGCTCGCCATCCTACTCAGCTCGGCCCTGCCCGGCACCCTCATCTTTTTTCTGCGCGAGGAGAGCCACCGGCTGCGCACCACGCTCAACATGGCAGGCGCCCTGGTCAAGCTGGCACTCGTCGCCTGGATGATCTGGGGTGTCTTCCACGAGCATGTCTACGCCAGCCGGCTCCAGCTCCTGCCGGGGCTGGACCTGGTGCTGCGCGCCGACGCACTCGCCGTGCTCTTCGTCGCGCTCTCCACCGTGCTGTGGCTGGTCACGACCATCTATGCCATCGGCTACCTGGAGGACTCCCCGCACCGCAGCCGCTTTTTCGGCTTCTTCAGCCTCTGCGTCTCGGCGACGGTGGGCATCGCGCTCTCGGGCAATCTGCTGACCTTCGTCGTCTTCTACGAGATCCTCACGCTTGCCACCTACCCGCTGGTCGCCCATCGCGGCACGCCGGACGCGGACGACGGGGCGCGGGTCTATCTCGTCTACACCATGGTCGGCGGCGCCCTGCTGTTCGTCGGGGCGGTGTGGCTTCAGAGCCTCGTCGGTCCGGTCGACTTCACCCAGGGCGGCATGCTCGGGTCTGCGCCGGCCGGGTTGCACGGCCAGTTCGTCGTCATCTTTTTTGTGCTCCTGGCCGGGTTGGGTGTCAAAGCGGCGCTGGTTCCGCTGCACGGTTGGCTGCCCCAGGCGATGGTCGCGCCGGCACCGGTCAGCGCCCTGCTCCACGCGGTGGCGGTGGTGAAGGCCGGGGCCTTCGGCATCGTGCGGGTGGTCTACGACGTTTATGGGGTGGAATTCGCCCATCGTTTGGGGCTGCTCACGGCGCTCAGCGTTCTCGCCTGCGTGACCATCCTCTACGGCTCGCTGATGGCCCTGTCGCAGGACGGCCTGAAGAAGCGCCTGGCCTATTCGACCGTGAGCCAAGTCTCTTACATCGCGCTTGGGGCCTCGGTGCTGGGTCCCATCGCCACCATCGGCGGCCTGGTCCATCTGGTCCATCAGGGCATCATGAAGATCACCCTTTTCTTTTGCGCCGGTAACTATGCCGAGACGCTGGGTGTGCACAAGGTGAGTGAGATGAACGGTGTCGGACGGCGCATGCCTTGGACCACGCTCGCCTTCACGGTCGGCGCGCTCGGCATGATCGGCATCCCGCCGGTCGCGGGCTTCGTCACCAAGTGGTATCTCGGTGTGGGCGCGGCGGCGGCCGGCACCGGGTGGGTGATCCTGGTCTTGGTCGCCAGCAGCCTGCTCAACGCGGCCTACTTCCTGCCCATCCTCTACCGCGCCTGGTTTCTACCGCCGCCCGCGCGCTGGCCGGACGAGCACGTCGGCGGCGGTCGCCCTATGTTCATGGGGGAGACCTCGCCCGCGCTGCTGTGGCCGCCGCTGGTGACGGCGCTCCTTTCCCTGCTCGCCGGTCTGCTGGCCGCCGCGCCCTTCAGCCCGCTGGAATGGGCGACCTTGATCGCCAATCGGGAGTATGGGCGGTGATCTGGCTGCTTCCCGTCGCCCTGGCGTTGCCGCTCTTGCTCGCGCCGCTGGTCCTGCATCCGCGTCTGCGCTGGCTGACCGCCATCGCGCCGCTGCCGGCCCTGGCAACGGCACTACTGCTCCCGACCGGCACCCGGGTGGAGCTGCCTTGGCTGCTGCTCGGCGCGACCCTGGGCCTCGACAGGCCCGGCCGCATCTTCCTGCTCTTTACCGCGATCCTGTGGCTCGCGGCCGGCATCCAGGCCGTGCGCGCGCTGCGTGACGATCCGCATGCCGGGCGCTTTCACCTCTTCTTCCTGCTCGCGCTGGCCGGCAATCTCTGGCTGATCCTGGCGCTCGACTTGGTCGGCTTCTACACCGGTTTCACCCTCATGGGGATCGCCTCCTATGCCCTGGTGATCCACGACGGGAGACCCGAGTCGCTACGCGCGGGCAAGGTCTATCTGATCCTCACTCTGCTCGGCGAGACCACCCTCTTTATGGCGCTGGTGCTGATCGCGTTTCAGACCGGCACGCTCGCGCCCAGTGCGGCGGACCTGGCCCGGCTCGGCGATCTGCCGATCGGGCTGCTGCTGCTCGGGCTTGCGGTCAAGGCCGGGCTGATGCCGCTGCATGTGTGGCTGCCGCTCGCCCATCCCGCCGCGCCGGCGCCGGCGAGCGCGGTGCTGAGCGGGACCATGATCAAGGCCGCGCTGCTTGGCTGGCTGCGCTTCCTGCCGCTCGGCACCCTGGCGCTGCCGGATTGGGGGCTGGTGCTGGTGCTGGCGGGGCTGATCAGCGCGATCCTGGCCCCGATGATCGGCCTGACCCAAGACAATCCGAAGGTCGTGCTCGCCTATTCCAGCGTCGCCAAGATGGGCTTCATGAGCCTGGTGCTGGGCGTGCTGATGATCCGGCCGGAACTGGCACCGGTCGGTATCCTTGGCCTCGCGCTCTATGCCGGTTATCACGCCCTGACCAAGGGTGGGCTCTTCCTCGGGGTCGGACTGCGGCATACGGCCGGTCCCCAAACGATGGTCCTGTTCGGGCTCGGCCTCTTGGCGCTGGTCATGGCCGGGCCGCCGCTGACCGGCGGCGTAATCGCCAAGGACGCCCTCAAGCCAGTGTTGAGCGCACTCGCAGCGGACCGGATGAGCGTTGGTCTCACGCTGGTCGGTGTCACCACGATCCTGCTGATGCTGCGCTTCCTCTGGACGATCTGGCGCACGGTGCCGCACCCCGAGCCGGGCTACCGGGCCGTAACCGGCGTCTGGGGCCTGCTGATCGGCCTCGTGCTGGTCCTGCCGCCGCTCGTGGCTTTCCTCTCCGGGGCCAGGCTCGACTGGACGAGCAACTTAGGCCCCCTTGCCATGGGGCTGGCGCTTGGGCTGCCGGTGCTGCTCGTCGCCCGCTGGCGGCCGGCCTGGCGCGCGCCCCTGGTCGGCCGCATCCCGCCCGGCGATCTGCTGGAACTGCTGCGTCCGCTGCCACCGAGGCTGCGGCAGTTCTGGCATTGGTTAGGTGCGCGCTGGGCGTCGCTGCGCGCGCGCCTGCTCGACCGACCCGGAGCCTGGCTGGGCGCCGCCTGGCGCGCCCGCAGCCCCTCGCGGCTGGAGCTCGCGCTCGGGCGCTGGGACAACGCCGGCCTGCTCTGGATCGCCATTCTGACCCTGCTCGGCATCGCCCTGGGGGTTGGGCGCGCGGATTGATACCGCGACCGGGACAGCGCTACTTTATCGCCCGAGGCGGCCACCCGGCGATGTGCGAGGTGAGTTGAAGCATGGTCGAAGCATGATAGCGAGGCGCCGAGGCGCCTCGTGACTCGGAGCGGTCAAAGTTTGATTACGACGACGTTCACACCGCTGAGTATTGCCGGATTCCTGGCGTCAGGTATCTTAGTTCATTGTTGATCGACCGATGAGTGAGCACCATGAGTCCGAACGAGCCCATCCCGGATACCGCCAGAATCGAGCAGGCGCATACCATGTCCGTCGCGGCCGCCCTGGCCGCCCTGGAGAGCCGCCCCGCGGGGCTGTCGGCGCCACAGGCACGGGAGCGTCTGGCGCGGGTCGGCCCGAACCGGCTGCCGGCCCCGCCCAGGGAGGGCCTGCTCAAGCGCTTCTTCAAGCACTTCCACGACCTGCTCATCTATGTCCTGATCGCGTCGGCCGGGGTGACCGCCCTGCTCGGACACTGGGTCGATACGGCCGTTATCCTGGCGGTGGTTCTGGTCAACGCCGTCATCGGTTTCGTCCAGGAGGGCAAGGCGGAGCAGGCGCTCGAAGGCATCCGCAAGATGCTCTCCGCGCATGCCCAGGTCCGGCGCGATGGCGACTGGGTCCAGATCCCCGCCGAGGAGCTGGTGCCGGGCGACCTCGTGCGGCTGCGCTCGGGCGACCGGGTACCGGCCGATCTGCGCCTGATCGAGACCGTCAACCTGCGCATCGAGGAGTCCGCGCTGACCGGGGAGTCCGTCCCCAGCGACAAGGACACGGCGGCAGTCGCGGCGGACGCGGGGATTGGGGATCGCCACGGCATGGCCTATTCCGGGACCCTGGTCGCCGCCGGTCGCGGGCTGGGTCTGGTCGCTGCGACCGGACCGGCCACCGAGCTCGGGCGGATCAATCGCATGATCGCGCAGGTGCAGACGCTGGAGACACCGCTGACGCGCCAGATGCTCCGCTTCAATCAGGTGCTCTCGGTGATCATCGTCGGCTTGGCGTTGCTGATGTTGGTGATCGGTCTCACCGTGCACGACTACACCGCCAACGAGGTTTTTCTCGCCGCCATCGGCTTCGCGGTCGCCGCCATCCCCGAGGGGCTGCCGGCCATCCTCACCATCACCCTGGCGCTTGGCGTGCAGCGGATGGCCGGGCGCAATGCCATCACCCGCCGACTGAACGCCGTCGAAACCCTGGGCTCGGTCACCGTGATCTGCTCGGACAAGACCGGCACCCTGACCTGCAACGAGATGACCGCACGTCATGTGGTGACATGCGCCGGATCCTATGAGGCGAGCGGCACCGGCTATGCGCCCGCGGGCGAGATCCGACTGGCGGGCGGCGCGGCGACGCTGGCCGAGTACCCTGACTTGCGCGCCCTGATCGAGGTAGCCGCAATCGCCAACGATGCCCGCGTCGCGTGCGAGGACGGGCAGTGGAAGGTCACCGGCGAGCCGACCGAGGGCGCCCTGCGGACCCTGGCCGACAAGGCGGGCTTCGACGCGTGCGGTTACCAACGGCTGGCGGTCGTTCCCTTCGAGTCGGACACCAAGCTGATGGCGATCCTCGCTGCGACCCCCGACGGGGCGCGGCACATCCTGCTCAAGGGGGCGCCGGACCGACTGCTGGAGCGGTGCGGGAGCCAACTGGGTGCCGCGGGCGTGCCCGAGCCCATCGACCCTGCCTTCTGGGAGGAGCGCATCGAGGCGCTGGGCGCCAAGGGGCTGCGGGTGCTCGCCGCGGCGTCGCGCCCGGCCGACCCCGCTCAGAGCGACCTCGCGCTCGCGGATCTCGACGGGCGCATGACCCTCATCGGCCTCATCGGCATCATCGACCCGCCGCGGCCGGAGGCGATTGCGGCGATCGCGGCCTGTCACCGCGCGGGCATCCGCGTGAAGATGATCACGGGCGACCACGCGGGGACGGCCAGGGCCATCGGGGTGGAGATGGGCCTCGGCGCCGCGGACGCCCTCAGGGTCGTGACCGGCACTGAGATCGAGACCGCGTCAGACCTGGCGTTGCGGGACATCGTCCAAGAGTGCGACATCTTCGCCCGCACCAGTCCCGAGCATAAGCTGCGTCTGGTCACGGCGCTCCAGGCCAGGGGCGAGGTGGTCGCCATGACCGGCGACGGCGTCAACGACGCCCCGGCGCTGAAGCGCGCCGACGTCGGCGTGGCCATGGGGATCAAGGGAACCGAGGCGACCAAGGAGGCGGCCGCGATCGTGCTGGCCGACGATAACTTCTCCAGCATCGAGCGCGCCGTCGAGGAAGGGCGCGCCATCTACGACAATCTGCGTAAGTCCATCCTCTTCATCCTGCCCACCAACGGGGCGCAGGGGCTGGTGATGCTGGTCGCGGTGGTCTTTGGGATGGTGCTGCCGCTGACGCCTGTGCAGATCCTCTGGGTCAACCTGGTGGTGGCGGTCACCCTGGCCCTGGCCCTGGCCTTCGAGCCACCCGAACCGGGCGTGATGCGGCGCCCGCCGCGCCGGCCCGGCGCGCCCATCATGGAGCCCAAGTTCCTGGGGCGGATCGCCCTGGTCTCGCTCCTGATCGGCGGCGCGACCATCGCCATGTTCCAGGTGGAACTCTATCTTGAAATGCCGCTCGACGTGGCCCGCACCATGGCGGTCAACACGCTGGTCATCGCCCAGGGCTTCTACCTGCTGAACAGCCGCTTCCTCGAGGAATCCAGTCTGCGCCCGCGGCAGTTGTTCACCAATCCGGTCGCCTGGATGGCACTGGCGGCCCTGATCCTCTTGCAGGTCGCCTTCGTCTATCTCCCGCCGATGCAGGATTGGTTCGGCACCGCGCCCCTGACCTTACGCCATTGGCTGGTGCCACTGGGCATCGGGGTGGTGCTCTTTCTCCTGATCGAGGCCGAGAAGGCGATACTGAGGAGGCTGCGGTCATCGTTGAGTGGGACCCGCAGGCCGCCGTCACCCCGCTCGGCATGATAGCGAGGCGCCGAGGCGCCGCGTGACCCGCATCGGTCAGAGTTTGAGTACGACGACGTTCACGCCGTCTTCTTGACCCAGATCGAAGGTGTTGTGGCTGAGTTTGGCGACCGTGCCGATCGTCTCGGCAACAAAGGCGGGATCGGCCCCCGCGTTGATGACCAGACCATTGCCCGACCCGTCGTCGACCACGAGCGTCGCCGCATCCGGCCTGGTCACCGAGATGCCCGCCGCGGGCGAAAGGATGGTGAGATCCGCGTTGAGGAAGCGCACCGACAGCGACGAGGCATCGCGGTTGGCCTCGACGAACGCATCGGCCGCGTCGAGCGCTCCGGTCTTGACCTTCTCGATCAGACCAAGGGCCGCCGTTTGCGCCTTGCCGGCGATCTCCCGCGCGTTTTCGCTGGTGGCGGCCTCTTTGACGGCCGCAACCGCCTTGTCGAGTTGTTCTTTCCAGTTCATCGTCGTTTCCTCTTGGTGGATGGTCAGGAGTCGGAGAGGGAACTTTACGGCGGAATCGACCTGCATTCAAACGGAGCAACCTGATGAAACGACGTGATTTGATGGCGACCACCGGTCTTGGACTGCTGCTGGTCATGGGCAGTCCCCTGGCCAGCGAGCGACTCGACCACGACGAGATCAAACAACTGCGCGAGATTGGCGCAATCCTGCCGCTGGAGCAGGTGATGGCGAGTGCGCAATCCGTGCAGCCGGGGCAGCTCGTGGAGGCCGAGCTCGAGCGGGAAGACGGCGACTATCGTTTCGAGATCAAGATCCTGGCCGCGGACGGGACGATCCACCGGCTCTCGCTCGATGCCGCCACGGCCGCGGTGATCGCGCGCAGGGAGAAATAGATGCGACTCCTGCTGGTCGAAGACGATGCCGGGCTGGCGGCCGAGCTGCAAAAGGCGCTCAAATCGTCCGGCTTCGTCCTCGACCAGGCCGGCGATGGGATCACGGGCGAGGCGCTCGGGGCCGCCGAGTCCTATGACGCCATCGTCCTCGACCTTGGCTTGCCCGGGCGGCCCGGGCTCCAGGTGCTGCGCCATTGGCGCACCCGTGGGGTGACGACGCCGGTGCTGGTGCTGACCGCGCGCGATGCCTGGCACGAGCGTGTCGACGGGCTCAAGGCCGGGGCCGACGACTATCTCGGCAAGCCCTTCCACATGGAGGAGCTGATCGCCCGCATCCATGCCTTGACCCGACGGGCGGCGGGCAATCTGCGTTGCGGTCTGGAGGTCGGCGGGCTCTGTCTCGACGAGGATCGGCAGCGGGCGATCCTGGCCGACGGCACCTTTCATCCTAAAAAGAGCAGTTGGACCTTGCGCGATGTGATTTAACCTGCTGAAATATATACGTAAGGAGGTGCGTATGAACGATCTTATCCTTCACCCAGCGGGTGAAACAGAAACGACGGCGCTGGCGCCGTTTTCCGGCCCCGGCCCGGTCCCCGTGGACACGTTCGGTGGCAGGGTCCACGTTGAGTGGGACCCGCAGGCCGCCGTCACTCCGCTCGGGCAGCTGCCATTCTTCACCGAGTTTCTCCACGTGAGCGGGCTCTTCGATCCCTGGGTGCAGGATTGCCCATTGCTACTCACCAGTCCCAATGCGCCGAGCAAGCGCGATGTCTTGGGCACCACGGTCTTGGCAATCCTCTCCGGCCACCAGCGCTACGCCCATATCAGCGCCTTGCGGGGTGACACCATCAATCCCCCGTTATTGGGGATGAGCGAGGTGGTCAGCGAGGACTCGGTTCGGCGTAATTTCGGTAAGGTGGATGAGGACAAAGGGGTGTCATGGTTACAAGGTCACCTGGGTTATTGCGCGGCGCCGTTACTGAGCGAATGGTGGATTCTGGATGCCGACACCACGGTCAAACCGCTCTATGGACACCAGGAAGGGGCGGTCAAGGGGTATAACCCACACAAGCCGGGGCGCCCCTCGCACACCTACCACACCTACTTCCTTTCGAGTCTGCGCTTGATCTTGGAGGTGGAGGTGAAGGCCGGTAACCAAACGGCGTCCAAATACAGCTCGCCGGGGCTGTGGGAGTTGCTCGGACGGCTGCCGCGGGCGCACTGGCCGGCCCTGATTCGCGGTGACCGCGACTGGGGCACGCAAGCCAACATGGCACGAGCGGAACAGGAAGGCGTCCCGTATCTGTTCAAGTTGCGGATGACCAAAGGGGTCAAGAAAGCCGTCGAGCGCCTGATGCGCGGGGCCGCCTGGTGCGAGGCTGGCCAGGGCTGGCAGGGGGCCGAGACGCGGCTGCGTCTGGAGGGCTGGGGCCGTGCGCGCCGCGCCGTCGTGTTGCGCCGACAGATCAAGGCGGATCTGGCCATGGTTGCGCAGCGCGACCCCGAGCAACTGTGCCTGAGCTTCGCCGAACTGACGGATGACACCATCGTCTACGAATACGCCGTCCTGGTGACCGCGCTGGCCAATGAGATCCTCACCATCGCGCAACTCTATCGTGACCGCGCCGACGCGGAAAATCCCTTCGATGAGCTGAAGAACCATTGGGGTTGGGGTGGCTTCACCACCCAGGACATCAAGCGCTGCCGCTTCATGGCGCGCATCACGGCGCTGGTCTACAACTCGAGGAGTCTGTTCGTGCGCCTGGCTGACCCGCGTCAGCATACCGAGGCCATTACCAGTCGTCCGCTGCTGCTGCATGCCCCCGCGCGCCTCACCCGGCATGGCGGGTAGACGCGCATCACCATTAGCCATCCGCATGCCGAGGCGGCCTGGGTCGAAAGCGCCTGCCGCGAGATCGCTGCGTTCTTCAAAACACTACGCCAAACTGCGGAGCAGTTGACGCCGCTGCAACGCTGGTGCCGCGTGCTCTCCCGCGCCCTGGTGAAATACCTCAACGGCCGCGAATTGCACCCGCCGCCGGGTTTGCCGGCCCCGGCATAGCCGGGACTTCGCCTCAGCGTGTACTCGTCCGCGGGCCAGGAACGGCCCGCGGCGGGTAGCTACTGCTCTTTTTAGGGTAAACCCTGCCGCCGGCCTGGCCCGCGAGCACGCGCCGCACTGAGGTGCGGCGCTCCCGGACCCACACCTCAGTCCGCCTGCCCCCCGGCGACCGTCCCGGCCCCGCCCCGGCCATCGAGCCCGATGCCGTACCAATCGAGCCGCCGGGTGATCACCATCACCATGGCCAGCAGCCCGAACAGCAGCAGTGAGCCCATGAGCAGCGCCGTGTCCTCGTTGATCAGGAGCCCGTAGAGGGCGCCGAAGAGCGCGGTCAGGAGCCCCGCGAAGCCCAACCCCCGCCGCACGCTGTGCAGCACATGGCTCAGATAAAACCCCTGGAGTGCAATGCAGGCCCCGGCCGCCAGGGCGTAGGCGAGGTCGAACGAGACCTGTTCGGAGAGGCTCAGGAGCAACAGGAAGAAGAGCGCCAGCGCGAGCCCCACCAACAGATACTGGGCCGGGTGGATGCGCAGCGACTTCAGCAGCTCAAACAAAAAGAAGGCGCTGAAGCTTAAGGAGACGAACAGGAAGCCGTATTTCAGCGCCCGGTCCGCCAGCGAATAGACGTTGATCGGCTCGATGAACCGGACCCCGAAGGACTCCCGGCAGTTGCCCTTGCAGGCCCGGTCCTCGCGGGCCGCTTCGACGAAGGCGGCAGGGGCCGTGGCCGCCAGGGAGGTGACCTCCCAGCGGGCGCTGAAGCCCTCCGCCGTGCCCTGGCGGTCGCGCGGCAGCGGCAGGAAGGAACCGCCGAAGCTCGGGTGGGGCCAGGCCGAGGCGAGCGCGACCCGGGTGGTCTCCGCGAGCGGGATGAAGTTCAGTGACTCGGTACCGCGCACCGCGAGCGTCAGGCTGAAGGGCAGGGACAGGGCCGCCCCGGGCTTGCGCGTCGCGACCTCGGCCCGGATCCCATCGGGCAGCGTGGGCAGGCCGCTACCATTGCGAAAGCGCAGTTCCTCCCCGTCAAGGGTCAGTCGCGGGGCACCCGAGAGCCCCCGGGTATCGTCGATGAAGACGCTGACGAAGGGCGTCCCCCAGGTCACCTTGGTGCCGGCGGACAGGCCCGGCAGCACGGGCTCGGCCGGGACCTCGAAGTGCCCCGCGACGGTCGCGTTCAGGTCATAGACCAGGACCTTGAAGAGCCCGCGGTGCTTGAAGTCCGTGGTCACGGTGCCGTCCCAGTCGGCGCTGCCCGGCAGCACCACCCAGTTCCCATCGACGCGGCGTTGGCACTCGCGGCGCACCCGGGCGGCGGCCCCGGTCGGGGTCGCGGGGCCGTCCTCCGTGACCGTCTCCGTCCACTCAAGCCGGTAGGGGAAGACCAGCACCGGGCCGGCCAGCGTCTGGCCGCCGGCCAGACTGCCCGCCACCTCTTGGACCACGGCCGCCTGGCGCGCCTTGCGTTCGTAGACGGTGGAATGGATGAGCGCCAACGGCACCAACAGGGCCAGCGCCAGTGCCGTGGTGATCAGGGCCTTGATGAGGAGGGTCTTTTGCATGTGCTGTCTCCGGTCGGTTGAGGGACAGGAACAGTCTGAGCGGGTGCGGTGAAAACCTGATCAAGTCGAGGTGAAAGACGGTGAAGTCGGGTGAAGTCGCGCCGAACCGCCTTTACCAGGTGGCGCTTTTCGCCCCTGCCCGCGGACGCCTCGCCTCAAGCCCCGGCCAGCAGGGCCTCGGCCGCAAGATGCCCGGAGCGCGCTGCGGCCTCGAGGCTGGCGGCCTGTCCTGGCAGGGTCCAGTCGCCGGCCAGGCGCAGGTTGGCGAGCCCCGCCGTCGGGTCCGGTTTGGACCGCTCCGCCGCCGGGCTGTGCAGATAGGTACCGCCGCGGTATTTCAGCACCCGGACGGGCGGTACCGCTGCCGGCAGGTCGAGGGCGCGCCCGACGCTGCGCCACAACCGCGCCGCCAGCACGCGCCCCGGTGTCGGCATCAGGGCGCAGGCCGCACCCACGGTCGCCGTTGCGATGCGTCCCTCCACCAGCAACCAGATCGGTTCCTCGGCCAGCAGGGTGGAGAACTGCCGTGGCCGTGCCTCGGGCAGGCAGAAATGCGCGACCAGGATGCCGCTGTCCGGCAGTGCCCTGACCCCGGGCACCAGCCGCGCCGTGGCGCGCGGCGGCAGCGCCAGCACCACCGAGTCCGTCGCCGCGAGCGCGACCCGCCGCGTCTCGAAGTGCAGCGCCGCGACGCGGCCGGCGGCGATCTCCAGCCCCCGTAGCGGCTGCCGCCACGCGGGCGTGACGCCGAGGGCGGCGAGCCGCGTCAGGGCCGGCGCAATGAAACCCGCGGTCAGGCCGCCCGGCGTTCCCAGCGGATCGCGGCCCTGAGCGCCGCCGAAGGTCACCTGGCGCAGGAAGGGTCTGAGCATGTCGCCGGCGGCCTGCTCCGGCCTGGTGTTCAGCACGGCGATGCAGAAGGGCTCCCAGAAGGTCCGCCAGCCCGGCCCGCACGCGATGAATACCGCTGTTCAACGTCAGCCCGAGCCGTGGATCGCGAAAACTGCGGCAGCGGCCACCGGCTTCGCCGGTGGCCTCGTAGAGCCGCACCGGCCGCCCCGCCCGTGCCAGATGCAGTGCCGCCGCCAGCCCCGCGATACCGGCGCCGACGACGTGGAACGTCATGTCTGCGCCCCCCGCCGACGCACGAAACGACCGTCGAGTAGCGTCGCCAGGGCCAGCGGGTGCACCGCACCGATCACCCCGGCATAGGCGAGGTCGCCGATCGGCACGCCGAGCACTGGCGTGCTGGTCCAGGTGCCCGGCGACCACCAGCCCGGCAGCTCGGGCCAGATCAGGTTCCAGAGTCGCAATTGGACCCCGAACCAGAGCGCGGTGCCGATCCCCCCGGTCAGCGCCGCTGCAAGCTGGTCCGGACGGCGCGCCAGCAGCGCCAGCCCGACGGTGAGGACGGTGACGAGCAGCGCGTCGCTCCAGTTCGACCAGGCGACCGCGAGCGCGGTCCAGACCGGCAGCGCCGCCAGCATCAGCAGCGCCAACCGCCGCATCCCGATGCGCCCGCCAGCGGCGGGGTTTGGCTCGAAGTGCCCGGCACGGGTGGCGAAGAACCAGGCGGCGGCACCGATCTGGACCACATAGAGGACATCCTCAATGCCGACCGGCAGGCCGCCCAGCCGCCGCGGCACCCAATAGTCGGCGTCGAGCAGCGGTACTGCCGGCAGCACCGGTAGCAGCATGGCGCCCGCGAGCAGCATGCGCCCACGCTCCGGCCCCGCCAGCCGAATGAGCCCCAGGAGTAAGGTCAGGCCGGCCAGCTCGCTGCCCAGATAGGGCTCTGCGACGACCAGCGCGTTCACCGCGTCCATTATGGCAACCGGCTCGGCGACGGGGCGATCCGCGCCTGAGCGACCCAGGCGAAGCCAACGGCGTGGCCGGCGGCGCAGAGCGTCGCCCAAACCAACTCTCCGGCCGGCAGGCCCGCCAGTATCGGCGCCGTCCAGGGTTGGCCGTCCGCCCAGGCGTCCGGCATCTCGGGCCTCAATGCAAACAGGACCCAGAGCGCCGGCAGGTAGGTCAGCGCATACCCGATGGCGGCACAGATGCCGAGTCCGAGCCGCCAAGGCTGGCCGGCTCCGACCAGCAGGAGCAGGAGTAGGGCGGCGGCGGTGGCGCTGGCGGTCATCGGCGAAACACCAGCCTGCCGGGCTAGCAGCAAGGCCGCCAACATCGGGAGCGTCAGCCCCATCGTACGCCGTAACACCGATTCCGGGTCGAGTACCGTCGATAACCGACGGCGCCAGGGTAGGCTGCCCGTGGTCCAGGCGATGACGCCCATCTGGGCGTTGAAGACCACGTCCTCGAAGCCCCAGTCACCGCCGAACAGACGCTCCGGGTTCCAATAGCTCCCGGCGAAGTAGCCACCGAAGACACCCCAGGCGCCGAGCAGCGCGCCGCTCCAGGCCGCGGCACGCCGCTGCACGCCCGCCAGCGCGAGTACCACCAGGGCGAGCGGGATGCCCACCAAGACACCGGCCGTGTAGGCGGGCAGCCTCGGTATCACCGGGCGGTCCTCAGCGCGAGCAGCAGGGCGGTCGGATGCGCCGCGCCGAACAACGCCGACCACACCAGGTCGCCCAGCGGCGCACCAAGGACCAGGTGCCCGCGCCAGGTCGACGCCACCCAGTCGTCGCGGAAACCGGCAAAGAACCAGCTCCGGCAACCCATGTCGAAGAGATCGAGGGCATCCTCCACGTCAAACGGCCAGCCGAACAGGCGCGTCGTGTTCCTCGTGTTCCAGTAGGTGCCGCTGAAGATCCGGCCAGGGGGGTATTAAAGGGCGCGCAGACAAAGCCAGCGAACAGCAGCATGCGCCGCTGCGGCCCAGCCAGCCCCATGAACACCGCGCGGAGCGTCACGGACAGCAGGGCGGCGCCGAGATAGGGCGACGTCAGTGGCAAGGCGCCCTAGCCCCGCCGCATCGCCGCGGCGGGGCTGATCCGGGTCGCCCGCCAGGCCGGCCAGAGCGCGCCCAGCAGTCCCACCAGCACCCCATAGCCGAGCGCCGCGGCGATCACCCCCGGTCCACCGACGGCCTGGGTCCCGCCCTGCAGTACCATCGCGTTCAGTGCCGCCAGCGCCCCCTCACCGAGCAGGGCGCCGAGTAGTCCGCCGAGCGCCGCGAGCAGCGCGCCCTCGCCCAACACCAGCCGCAGGATGCGCCCGCGCGACCAGCCGATCGCCGCCAGCACGCCGATCTCGCGCGTGCGCTCCTCCACCGCCATGGCCAGGGTATTGAGGATCGAGAACCCCGCCAGCACCAGGGCCGCCAGCGCCAGCGCGCTGGAGAGTGAGTTCAGCATCGCAATCGAGCGGTTGCCCTTCAGCACCTCGTCGCTGGTCACCACCGCGAGGTCCCGCCGCAGCGCTAGGATGGCGGTGCGCACCGCCTCCTCCGCCGCCCGGTCGCCCGGCTGCTCGACCTGCAGGTGGAATAGGGTCACCTGCCCGTCGCGGCCGATTAGCCGCTGCATCTGCGGCAGCGGCAGCATCGCCATGCCGCGGTTGAGCGCGGCGCCGAAGCCGGCGATCCCGAGCACCGGGAAGGACTCCAGGTTCAACTCCAAGGTGCCGCCGACCTCGGCGTTCAGCGCCTCGGCCAGGGCCTCGCCCAGGACCACGCCGTGCTCACCCGGCTCGGGGAGTCGGCCGCGCAACAGGCGCAGCCCCCGCCACTGAAAGCCGTCCGCCGGCCAGCCGGCCACCAGCGCGTGCCCATCCTCACCGACCGGCAGCAGGTTGCTCAACTCGGAGGAGACCGCGACGACCCCGGGGATGGCCGCGATCCGCTCCCCCAGCGACTGCGGCAGGATGGCGGAGAAGAACTCCACCGAGCCGCGGCGGATCACCAGCAGATGGATGCCGCGCTCGTCCAGGCTCGCGCGTGCCGCCTGCCCCAGGCCGTGGGACAGGCCAGTCAGGGCGATGAAGCTCGCCAGCGCGATGGCGACGCCGAGCAGGGTGAAGAGCGAGCGCCCCGGCCGCCGCCACAGGTTGCGCACCAGCAGGCCGAGCCAGCTCAAGCCACACCCGCCGGGCCGAGCCCCCCATCCGCAAGCCGCAGTCGGCGCCCGAAGCGCCCGAGCAGCCCGCGGTCGTGGCTGACGACGACCAGCGCCATCGCCCGCTCCCCTTGCAGGCGCAGCAGCAGTTCCGTGGTGGCCGCGGCCGTGGCGCTGTCAAGGTTCGCGGTCGGCTCGTCGGCCAGCAGCAGCGATGGGGCGTGCGCCAGCGCGCGGGCGATGCCGACGCGCCGCCGCTCACCGCCCGACAGTTCGGCGGGGCGCCTGGCCGCACAGTCGGCGATCCCGACCTCGGCCAGGCGCGCGAGCGCGCGCTGCCGCCGGGCCTCGCCCGGCACCTGCCCGAACATCGCAAGCTCCACGTTCTCCACGGCGGTCAGGGTCGGCACCAGGGCGTAATCCTGGAACACGATGCCAATGCGCGCCGCGCGCAGACAGGTCCAGGCCGCGGCATCCGGCACCTCCCGGTCGGCGAAGCACACCCGGCCCTGGGTCGGACGGTCGAGCCCGGCCATGAGCCCCAGTAGGGTGGTCTTGCCGCTGCCGCTCGGTCCCTCGATTGCCAGACCTTTCCCGGGCGCCAACGCCAGGCTGACCTCACGCAACACCTGGATACGGCCGCCGTCGTAGCTGTGGCTGACGCGCTCGAGCGCGATCAGGGGCGGCGGCGCCTGGTCCGGCTCGTCGGTGCGGCGGGGCGCGAGGTTGCTGTTCATGGTTTGGCGGCAACCGCGCGTGCCGCCTGCTCCTCGGCCGCCAGTGCCGCCTCCAGCCCGATCTCTGGCACCAGCGAGGCGAACTCCGCGCGTCGGGCGCGCAGCCCCGACACCCCGTCGCGCAGCACGTCGATGATGCGCGGGCCGGGGCCGCCGACGCTGACCCGCCAGGCGAGGACCTGGGTGTTGCCCACCGGGTCCGGCACCCGGGTTAGCACCAGCCATTCATCGTGCCCGAGTGGCCGGTCCTCGATCCAGGTCATGGTCGGGGGCAGCGGCGGGTGGCGGCGCAGCTCGCGGCGCAGACGCAGCTCCAGTGCGTCGGCGAGGCGCGACTCCGCGCGTGCATCGACCCGCGGGAGTCCGGCGAGGATCTGGTGTGCCGTTCGGCGAAGGTCGAAGCAGGCGGCGACCAGCCGCGTGAGCGCGGCCTCATCCGGAGCCGCCGCCAGCCCCGCCTGCAGCCGCAGGATCGGCGCGCGCGGTCCGTCCGTCGCCGGTGTCCCGGGCAGGGCGAGGAGGATCAGAAGGCCGGCGACCAAGGCACGGGACCACCCGGCCCGGCCGGGGCCGGAAACGCGGTGTTGGACACCGGTCATATGGGTTCTCATGCGCGGCCCAGGCCTGGACCTAAGCCCGTGGTAGGCGCGGCGACCCGCGCCCGGTCTGGGACTCGGGTGTCGGCGCAGCGATGGCTGGGGCGGACCGCGGCGAGGGGCGCCGAGTCGATCGCGTTGCGTATGGACATCGCCTCCCGAGGACTCACATTTTAATCGCTTGGGACGGGGTTTCCAGGATGTTAGCCGGGACCGGTGCGGCAGGCAAGCCAGCGAGCGGCCAAGCTGGGATTAAGCCGCCGGACGGTCTCGAAACCGTCCGGTGGGAGTGGTCTTACCGTGAGCGTCGCGCAGCGACGCTGTGGGAGCGGCCGCCGGCCGCGACGGGCCTCGCGAACTGCCGCAGGGTCGCAGGTGACCTGGGCCTCTCATCGCGGCGGGACGCCGCTCCCGCAGGGGATCGCTCAAGAACGCGCAAGCCACCGTGCCCGCTCGCCCAGCACCCAGGAGATGGGGTCAGGTCTTGGTGCGCCAAGCGAAGCTTGGCGTTTCTTGCCGGGTGCAAGTCCCGGTCGGGAGAGGGGTCGGAAGCGATTCCTCGTAAGGGCTAACCACCCACCCGTAGCGAGTGTTGCG
>Ga0247841_10004359_pt1 | contig 24456 bp, 18 predicted proteins | sample LaCruzMarch2015__2_FD_192410 | JGI IMG/M metagenome (GOLD analysis project Ga0247841, IMG submission 192410) | Freshwater microbial communities from meromictic Lake La Cruz, Castile-La Mancha, Spain - LaCruzMarch2015_18m | ecosystem: Environmental > Aquatic > Freshwater > Lake | place: Spain... | reverse complement strand
ATATGATGATATATATAAAACCAACCAATGTCTAATTGTTAATAAATTGATAGGTTATCAACTGATATTTAACATATTTGATAGAAAAAGCTGCAATGTGGGTTAAAACCATGTTGTTCAGAACTTTCTTCTAAAATATTCTTTAAGTTAACTATTTGTTCTGCGCAAAGCATTGGTTTTCTGCCAGGTTTTGGCTTATCTCTTAACCCGTCGGTCCAAAGCTTATTAAATCTTTTTACAAATTTACAAAATTGATTATGACTATATAGGTTTAGTTCTTTGACTTCATGGGTAATGTTATATATTCGTTTTAATATATTTATTACTTTTGCAAGAGTTTCGTACCATAGTAGTATCTAAAAGGGATTTAACTCAGGTGAAATCAGATATTAATATATGATAAAGACATATTTAATAATATGTTGAATAACAAGCGGCTTCATGTTTGGGAAACAATCTGGATGCTGGCAAAAACGGATCTGAAGATGCGTTACCAGGGATCATGGTTAGGTATTATCTGGGTATTCCTGAAACCTTTCTGCATGTTCCTTATCATGAACTTCGTCTTTTCCCATCTGTTTTTTAAAAGCGTACCAAACTATTCTATCCGGTTGTTAATGGGAATTGTTTTATGGTCATTTTTTGCTGAGGCCTCAATGGTTGGAATGACAAGCCTTATGGCAAAAGCGCATATTCTTAAGAAGATATATCTTCCGAAATGGATTGTCATATTCTCTTCAACAATTCATTCCGGTATGGCTTTTTTATTTAACCTTACCATTTTATTTCTTTTTCTTTTTCTTTACTACAGGATTTTCCCGGGTCCTCTGCAATTATTATTATTTGGAGTTTATATCCTGCTGATATATGGTTTATCTCTGTTTATTTCATTTATGACAGCAACGATCTTTGTGAGAATCCGGGATTTGAATCAGATATGGGAGGTATTGCTACAGGTCTTATTCTATGCATCTCCGATTATTTATCCGATCACATCTGTTCCTGATAATATAAAATCTGTATTGTACCTCAATCCGATGACACTTCTGATTGAACATTCAAGAATTGCTTTGATAGACAACTCAGTGGCACGCATTGATCACCTGATAATCTTTATTGTCATATTCCTGCCATGTTTTTTAGGAAGCATCTGGTTCTTAAAGAAAACCTCCGGCAGTATTATTGAAAAAATGTAGAATTATGGATTCGGAAATTGCAATCAGGGCGGAGCATATTTCAAAAACTTTTTTAGTTCCACATGAAAAAGGTGATACTTTAAGAGAACGTCTTATTCATTTTCAAAAGAAGAAAAGGTATGAAATATTCGAAGCGTTGACAGATGTTTCATTTGAAATAAAAAAAGGAGAATTCTTCGGGATTATCGGAAGGAATGGTTCAGGCAAGTCGACGCTGTTAAAGATCCTGGCGGGAATCTACACTCCTGATTGTGGCAAAATTACCAGGAACGGTGAAGTCTCCCCATTTCTTGAACTAGGTGTAGGCTTTAATCCTGATTTATCTGGCCGTGATAATATTTATCTAAACGGAACCATTCTTGGCCTGTCTAAAAAAGAGATAAGATCAAAGTTTAAAAGAATTGTAGATTTTTCCGAATTGGATCGGTTTATAGATCAGAAACTAAAAAATTATTCCAGCGGGATGCAGGTTCGGCTGGCATTTTCTGTGGCAATCCATGCAAACAAGGACATTCTTATAATGGATGAGGTTTTGGCGGTGGGGGATGCAGGTTTTCAGTTAAAATGCTTCGAGATTTTTGAAGAAATTATAAACAATGGCAAAACAATTATTTTTGTTTCACATGATACAATTTCAATCCAGAAATATTCCAACCGTGTTCTTTATCTGGAATCAGGAAAGCCTATAATTATTGGCTCTCCAAGCCAGGCGATTTCTATGTACATGTATACGGATATAGTAAAGGATAGTCAATCGATACAGACGCAGGATATTGCATCTAAGTCAAATAAAGCAGAAATTATTGAACATAATAGCATTGATCATCCAAACGAGGATATAATAAATCCTCAATTGACATCTTCCGCTCAAAAAATTGTTGAAATACTTGAAGTTCGTTTTTTCGAAGACAACCATGAAGAAAAAAGCATTCTTACTAACGGTCGGCCTATGCAAATAAATATCTTATATAATGTAATACGTCAGATGAATGATCTGATTTTCGGTGTTACAATCCGCAATCATTTGCATCAGGATTTGTTTATAACGAATACGTTTACTGAAAATATCTCTACCGGAGAGATCACACCGGGAAAGTGGATGGTATCATTTAATTTGCAAAATGTATTCGCTGCCGGAAAATATTCAATTAAATCTGCAGTAAGTGATAAATCCCAACGAATAATTTATGATCTGAAGGATGACTTTGCTTATTTTCATGTTCAAAATCCTAACAGAATAGTTTCTTATATTGGTATTGATATCCCTCATCAAATTATAATTTCTGAAATAAAAACCTGATCAATATGGAATATACAATAGAATTGAGAAAATACTTAAGGCCAGGAAATTATACAAAGAAATGGGAAGAACTATATATATAATTTCATGTGATTAACTTAATTGGGAAAATGGACCTGCATAAAAATATGGAAAAAAGGGGGAAAAGACTTATTGTCGTATTAGGCATGCATCGCAGCGGAACCAGTACCATAGCAAGAGGCTTAAATGCTATGGGTGTTTCGTTAGGCGATAAACTTATACCTCCCTGTGAAGGTGACAATGAAAAAGGATTCTGGGAGGATATTGATATTAATTCACTAAATATTGAAATATTGAAATCAATAAATAGTGATTGGCATTTCCTTTCAGCCATTAAACAAAGAGAATTTGATACAATTAAGCAAAAAGGATACCTTGATCGTGCAATAGAGTTGATTCATAATAAAACCAGCCATTGTGACATTTTTGGTTTCAAAGACCCCAGGCTATCAAGGCTGTTACCCTTTTGGAAAGAAGTATTCACTTATTGTCAATTAGATGTGAGTTATGTGTTGGCCATTCGTAATCCCATGAGTGTGGTTGATTCATTGAAAAAACGGAACGGATTTGATAACGAGAAGAGCTATTTGTTGTGGCTGGGACATGTTATCCATAGTTTGACGGGCACCATTGACGGTAATCGTGTACTTGTGGATTATGACAGGTTGATGGAAGACCCTGACAGGGAAATAAAGAAAATTGCTGAATGTTTAAATCTGAAGATTGACCCACATGAACTTGAAACATATAAGATTGACTTTCTTGATAAGTCCCTGAGGCATACGTTGCATAATCTAAATGATTTGATATTGGATAAAACATTGCCACCATTAGTACGGGAAGTTTATTCAACTTTATTAGATATTTCCGAAACAGGAATAATTGAAAATGTAGCTCTATCAGAGAAAATTTCTAAATGGGAAAATGAATTAGAACGTATCGACTCTGCATTATCACTTGCTGATAAGTTATATTTTCAAAAAACTATTGCCGATCAGTCTGTTATTGAACAGAAAATACAAATAAGTAATCTGAAGCAGCAATTATGTAAACAAGAACAGTTATTGACTCAAAAGGATGAGGAACTTAGACAAAAAAATGAAGAACTGAATCAAAAGAATGAAGAACTGAATCAAAAAAATGAAGAACTGAATCAAAAGAATGAAGAACTAAATCAAAAGAATGAAGAAATTATAAATATTCGTGCATCCTTATCCTGGCGAATTACAAGTCCTCTAAGGTTTATGCAAGGGTACTGCTGAAATCCTTATAAACGAGTTGAATCCAACTGCATAGACAGACAAATAACCTCAAAAAACCGGAATAATTCACGATAGCATTATAGGAATGAAGTTAAACACAAAACAAATCATTAATTATATCAGAGGTATAATCTGGCATGCCTGCAGGGCAATCTATATTTTCGTTCCCCTGCCGGATGACACGAAAGAAAAAATATACCGGAGATTATCTTCCCGGCTTACCTGGATATTGAATTCTAACAAGAATGATGAAGTCCAGAATACTTCCACCTATAAAGAATATATAAAAGAGCTGTTGAACAGGGAAAACCAGGGGGAAATCAATCAATATATTTCCTGGCGTGAAAACAAACCGTTTGGGAATGCTCCTGTAAAAATACTTGCTTTTTATTTGCCGCAATTTCATGCGATTCCTGAAAATGATGCCTGGTGGGGCGAAGGCTTTACTGAATGGACCAATGTAAAACCTGCTCAACCTCAGTTTGAAGGCCACTATCAGCCGCATATCCCGGGAGAGTTGGGATATTATAATTTATTAGATACTAACGTACAAAAAAGACAGGTTGAACTTGCAAAAAACTATGGAATAGGCGGGTTTTGTTTTCATTTTTACTGGTTTAACGGAAAGCGGTTACTGGAAACACCGATTGAAAATTACCTGAAAAACCCACAGTTGGATCTTCCTTTTTGTATTTCATGGGCAAACGAAAACTGGACACGCCGCTGGGATGGGATGGAAAACGAGGTTTTAATAAGCCAGCATCATTCATGTGAAGACGATCTGGCTTTTATTGAACATCTCTCAAACTATATGCGGGATGATCGTTACATTCGCATCAACGGAAAACCTTTGGTTATGGTATACAGGCCTGGTTTATTGCCAGATGCCAAAGAAACTGCTGAAAGGTGGAGAAAATGGTGCAGTGATAATGGGATCGGGGAAATTTATCTTGCTTATGTACAATCGTTTGATAAAATAAATCCGGACGGATATGGATATGATGCCGCAATTGAGTTCCCTCCAAATAATTTTTATCCTCCACTTATTTCAAACTTAATAACTCCTCTTGATAGAAACTTCAGAGGGTATGTTTATGATTGGCAAACTTTGGTCAGTTTTCGAGAGCGTAATGCTCTTCCTTCTTATAAACTGTTCAGATGTGTTTGCCCTTCATGGGACAATACACCCAGAAGGAAAAATGAAAGTACTGTTTTCTTAAACAGTTCGCCCGGTGAGTTTGGAAAATGGGTATATAATTCATTAGCGGATACCTGTAAAAGATTTGAAAACCCGGATGAAAGAATTTTATTTGTAAATGCATGGAATGAATGGGCAGAAGGTGCATACCTGGAACCTGATGAAAAGTATGGATATGCATTTTTGCAGCAAATTTATAATGGACTTAGAAAATTTTCAGATTAGAAAGTTAAGTATTCTTGCATTAACTATTTGAATAATGGATGCCAAACCAAAAATACTAGTTTTTTCAAATATTATTCCCCGCCCCGATAAAAGTTCCGGTGAACTTCGTTTTGTATCCATCCTGGAGATGTTAAGTGCTTATTGGGATATTGATTTTTGTGTGGCTACATCGCATGCAGAATCGAATGCTTCAAAAGAACGGGTACCCTATTTTGAAAAACTTAACAATAATGGTATTCGTGTTTTACCTGTAAAAAAGGATACGTTCGAGAATGCAGTAAGGGAGAACCAATATGTAGGTGCATATTTTAATCTTTACTGGATTGCCGAGGAAATGATGCCATTGTTTACAAAGGCATTCCCATCTGCTTTCACCATTGTGGATTCTGTCGATGTTCATTATGCAAGGGAGGAATCCCAGGCGAAACTTGGCGAGATCAGTTATTCAAAGGTGCTCGACACAAAAAAAAGAGAACTTCGTGTTTACAAATCAGCGGATGTTGTGATTGCCGTCAGTAAAGAAGATTTTCAACTTCTCTTCTTTATTGAGAAGATCAGGAATGTATTCCTGGTTCCGAACATTGTCAGTGTTTATCCCAGACTGCCTGGTAAACGCAAACCTATCGTTATATTTATCGGCTGCTATGCATGGTATCCTAATCCCGGTGCAGTAAAGTGGTTTGCACATGAAATCTGGCCCGCTGTTCATGAGGCGGTGCCAGAGGCTGAGTTTATGATCATTGGAAGTGATCCGACGGAAGAGGTTATTGCTTTGTCTGAAATACCAGGGATAAAAGTAGTTGGATACGTGCCTGAAACAAAACTATATCTCGACATTGCAGCCGTTTCAGTCGCTCCTTTGAGGATCGGAGGAGGAATGAAAGGGAAGGTTAACGAGGCAATGGCCCATGGCGTCCCGGTAGTGGCCACCACTATAGGTTCACAAGGATTTGAAGCTGAACACGGGAAACAGATCATGATAACAGATGATCCTTCGGAATTCGCTTCTTACGTCATCATGCTGCTCCGGGACGATGAACTTCAACGTGAAATTGGACTAGCCGGACAACATCTCAACTCGGTAATTTGCTCTCATGAAGTTGTTGCAAAGAAGATCGGAGAACTCACCAATCATTGTTCATCACTCATTTCACGACAGCGGGATTATAACCTGCGAAAATGGTTCAATCTATATCATTCGAAAATTCTGCTTATTACCAGTGACATCGGGCATGGTATCAGGTTACTTAAACGGGAAGGTCCCGGCAAATTCATAAGGAGAACCTTGATGTATCTCCATGGCCAACGGTTTGATACACCTGTGCATTTTGAAAAGAAAGAACACATTATCTTCGAATTACCTGAACCCTCAAAGATCATTGAATTCCCGGCATTAAAAGAATATCCCCTGGCATCGATCATTATCCCTGTTTATAACCAATGGCATTATACTTATGCATGCCTCGATTCTATTCTTAAAAATTCAGGTGATATCAAATACGAGATCATACTGGCAGACGATAACTCGACAGATGATACAAGGTTTGCCGAAAAGTTCATTAAAAATATCCGGGTGATCAGAAATAAAGAAAATCTTGGATTTTTATTCAATTGTAACAAATCTGCTAAATTTGCGAAAGGGAAGTACATCATTTTACTGAATAATGATACTCTTGTGCAACCGGATTGGTTAAAATGGTTTATGAAGACCATGGAGGAGAAACCTGATGTCGGATTAGCGGGGGCAAAACTTGTGTTTGCTAACGGGAAATTACAAGAGGCCGGTGGTATCGTTTTTAAAGATGGTTCGGCAATGAACTATGGAAGAGAAGACAATCACGACCAGCATCAATATAATTACTTTAAAGATGTTGATTATTGTTCGGGGGCATGTATTTGTATCCGTAAAGAACTATGGATAAAGGCAGGTGGCTTTGATCCCATATATGCACCTGCCTATTATGAAGATACCGACCTTGCAATGCAGATAAGGATAATGGGGTATCGCACTGTCTATCAACCAAAATCTTTGGTGCTTCATTTTGAAGGCATGACACATGGTATTGATATTACACAGGGAATAAAAAAGAAACAGGATGATAACCAAATGGTTTTCTATGAAAAATGGAAGGATGAGTTGGAAAAGAACAATTATGAAAGGGATGAAAATCTCTTCAAAGCACGAGATAAAAGCAAAAACAGGCAAACTGTGCTTCTAATCGATCATTGTGTCCCGGACTCCTCTGGACAGATTTTAAATCACTTTCTTGGCATGAATTATAACATTAAATTTCTGCCTGGCAATTTTAAGAGAACGGAACCTGGCACATCCGCAATGGAACAAAAAGGTATCGAAATTTTATATGGTGATTCATATCGGGACAACTGGACTCAATGGGTCATTGAAAATTCCATAAATATTGATTTAATATGTTTTATTGATGAGTCTTTAAACTTAAAATTTTTACCGTTATTAAAAAAGATACTTCCTGAAAATTTCAAATATAATGTGTATGATGACAATAGGAATATAACATGATGAGTCACGTTGAACAATTAAAAACGAAACTTAAAAAATACAAATAAAAATATGTATTTCCCTTCAGGTCATTATTATTCTGCAATTGTAGAAGTTGATGAGGTGAGGCAGCGACAGGATGAAATTTGGTTGCAGGATATTCCTTTGACCATCCCGGGTATCAAGCTGAATTTAGCAGATCAGATGCAGCTTATCAGTGAATTTTCAAAAACGTACAATGAAATTCCATTTCCCGCACATCAAAGTGAAAGATTCCTGTACTATTTTGAAAACCCTTTTTATTCATATTCCGATGGTATTTTTCTTTATTCTTTTATCAGGCATTTTAATCCATTGAGAATCATTGAAATTGGGTCGGGTTTCTCATCCGCTTTAATGCTTGATACGCTTGAGCTTTTAGGAAGAATCCAGACAAGGTTGTCTTTTATTGAACCCTTTCCGGAACGGCTATATTCGTTAATTAAAGTTAAGGATATACAGCAGGTCTCTATTTATGAAAAAAAACTTCAGCAGGTAAATATCTCCTTTTTTACACAATTGGAAGAAAATGATATTTTGTTTGTCGATAGTACACATGTTACGAAAACAGGCAGTGATGTCAACTATCTGCTATTCGAAATTTTACCAAGCCTGAAAAAAGGCGTGTTGATCCATTTTCATGATATTTTTTATCCCTTCGAATATCCGAAAGAATGGGTGTTTGAAGGCAGAAGCTGGAATGAAGATTATATACTCAGATCATTTCTTATGTATAATGATCATTTTACAATAATTATGTTCCCGGATTTTTTGCATAAAGTACAGCATGAGTGCCTTGAATCTATGCCGGCGTGTTTTAAAAACCACGGAGGAAGTATCTGGCTTAGAAAAACACATTAGTTAAATCAGGTAATAATATTATGAATAATCATAAATCTGAAGTTTCAAATGATTGCGAAAGTTATTGATTTGAGACCTTAAGAAAATTCTGAATACTGCAATTAACTGCATTACAATAAGTGAATGAAATCAATCTTTGAATATTTTAGGAGAAAGACAATCAGTTTTCTCAATCCTGATGGATTTTATTTTTCTCATAAAGGTATTGCCCTTGTTGTGATAAAAAAGTTACATTTCAAGCTTATAATAGTTGGTTGCGTGATTCTTTTTTATGCAGTAATTGTCATTCAATTCCACGTGAAAGAGCTTTAATGCTGATTTTAGAAAAGTATTTCCCAAATTGGTGGAATCTTGACATACATGAATCTTCTCCAGGGTATAGAGGTGCCAGTATCAAATTGCAAAAATGTGCAAATAATTATGTTGCCACTCAGTACTATCCTGATATACCTATTGGCTCAATAATAAATAATTATCAAAATCAAGATTTAGAAAATCAGACCTTTATTAATGAATATTTTGATATTGTAGTTACACAGGATGTAATGGAACACCTGTACAATCCGGGGAAGGCATTCACCGAAATAGCGCGAACGCTTAAGAAAGGAGGTGCTCATATATTCACAGTTCCAATCGTAAATAAACACAAACCCACTGAAGTCTGGGCGGTAAAGGGAGAAAATAACAACCCTGTTTTTCTTAAAACACCTGAATGGCACGGAAACCCAGTAGATTCTGGTGGTTCACCCGTAACAATGCACTGGGGATTTGATATAGTAAACTATATAAAAGAAAAAAGCGGACTGGAGACTATTATTGAACATATTGACAACCTAGACTATGGAATTAGAGCTGAATTAATAGAAGTTTTTGTAAGTATTAAAAATGATCATTAAGAACAATAATGATAACTACAAGATGAATCATAAAAATAATCTAAAGAATAATAAACCCTCGGTTTTTTCCCTCTTTTCCTCTGCCTGTATTATCCCTTTCATGTTATTGGTGGTAGCACCACTTAATTTCTATTTCGGAAATACAAATGAAATTGCTTTCAGTTTAATGGATGTTGCTTTGCCGTTAACGGGATTATTTTTAAGTATATCTGTTATTTTATTTCTCCTGCTTTATCTTGTTATACACCGGGCACCTAAAATTACAAGTGTGACAATTGGTCTGCTAATAGGCATTGCAACAGCTGTTTGGATACAAAGTCAGTTGTTGGTTTGGAATTTTGGACTGTTGAATGGACAGAAAATTAATTGGAGTAGTTGGAAAATGCAAATGTGGCTTGAAGGCTCAGTCTGGGTGGTAGTGATTGCTCTAATGATAATCGTTTCCGTCAAGAAACATAGAAAGTTAGAAAGTCACATATTAATAGGAATGTACCTTGCTGGTTTTTTTTCTATTGCTATTGGTCTTATTTCAGTCACAACGAATAAATCAAAAAACATCACTGATTCGGAGTTCCAAGATATTTTTTCATTCCATTTGAAGAATAATGTTCTTGTTATAATTCTTGATACATATCAATCAGATTATTTTGAATATATTGCAAATAATTATCCGGAAGAAGTAAGCACACTTGATGGTTTTACTTTTTACAGAAATACCGCTTGTAAATTCCCCTCCACCAAAGCAAGTCTCCCATCGATTATTACCGAAGCTGTTTATCATAATGAAAAACCATTTGATGCTTTTGTCACCGAATCATATTGCAAGTTTAATTTGCTAGATGCCTATAAAAAGAAATCTTACAGTTCATATATGGTTGGTTTAACAGGTACATCCCCAAATGTTTTATCAATGAAAAAAATTGTTGCAAAATTGGGCGACAATTATGTCTCACCGATTTTTGAATATATTGATTTTGCATTATTTCGTACCGTACCGACATATTTCAAATCCAGAATTTACAATAATGGGAATTGGTTTTTTTCTTTTCTTCAACAAAAAAATTATCCACCAGACAATTTTGGCACAGACATCCGGTTCATGGAAATATTTGAAAAAAAAGCAACTATATTTATGACAAAGGGGGAAAAAGGAACTTTTAAAATACTTCATTTTTATATCCCACATTTCCCATGTGTCGTCAATGAAAATCTGCATTTTGACCCTAATCTTTACGGAAAAGATGGCTACTTAAAACAGACACGTGGAGCTATAAAGTTAACCAGCCATATTTTATTAACCCTAAAAAAAATTGGAATATATGATAACACAGAAATTGTCATCATTTCAGATCATGGGACAACTAGCATACCTCAAATAAATCAGAATATTGATCAATCGGATGCTTTGAGTCTTATCCCTTCAAGTGTCAGGAGTTCCTCCCATGCATTACTTCTGCATAAACCGGTTGATTCCAAAGGAGGGATCGTTACAAATGATTCTCCATTAGAAATATCTGATTTAGCTTGCCTATTAGGATTACGCGATGAAGATAGTATTAGTAAAAATTTTTTGAGTGCCAAATCCGGAGATAGCGTGCAGCGAACCTTTTATTACTATGACTGGGATGATAGTTGGGAAAGTAACTATCTGCCAGATATAACTGAGTATTATATTAACGGACATGTTTTTGAGAAGACAAGTTATCTCAAAGGGAAATTTAAATATACTTCAAAAGGAGTCATCGCCGCCCCTCTTTCACGGAAAAATTACCAAGTAGGTCAGCCTGTTTTATTTTCCGAAGGTGGCGAATCTGAAGTTTATATATTATCAGGTTGGAGTAAACAGGAACCCACTCATCGATGGACAAATGGCTCTTTTGCCGGCCTATCTTTTCAGCTTAATAACAGACCTAAACGAGATATGGTTTTACGCCTTTGGGGCCAAGGCTTTAGTGAAAATGGGAGCAATATTTTTCAAAAGATTAAAGTAGAAGTTAATAAGGAGCAGGTTGCTTATTGGGAAATGCGAGAGAATAATAAATATGAGGCGCCGATCCCTTTATATTTAGTACCGGATGGCAGAATAAATATTGTATTTGAAATCAGTAATCCCGGAAGTTCTGAGGATAGCCGACAACTAGGCCTGGCTGTTTTCAAATTAGTAATTGATGAAAAATAAATATAAATAATCGTAAAAATAAATGATGCCTAACATATTACAACCGGGTTCTTTCCGTGACCCCAGCGGTTTTCTTTTTTACGAAGGCAAAAAACTGTTAAGACAGGTGAATAAGTGTTATCGGAAAGATTATGAACTGTTAATGGGATCGGGTCTTTACGATAAACTATGTAACGAAGGTCTTCTTGTCTCGCATAAAGAGATCAGCGGTCACTTGGGATTGAACAGTGACATATATAAAGTAATCGAACCTGAGAAGATCAACTTTATATCTTATCCTTACGAATGGTCTTTCAGCCAGTTAAAAGATGCCGCCCTTTTAACACTCGAAATTCAGAAAATTGCCCTGAAGCATGGAATGACACTTAAGGATGGCAGCGCCTATAATATCCAGTTTCATAAAGGCAAGCCTGTATTCATTGATACGCTCTCTTTTGAAATATACGGAGAAGGCAAACCATGGGAGGCCTACCGGCAATTCTGCCAGCATTTTTTAGCCCCGCTTGCCTTGATGAGCCGTACCGACATACGTTCAAACCAGTTGCTGAAGATCTACCTGGATGGAATCCCCCTTAACCTGGCTTCAAAGCTGCTGCCTTTTAAGACGAAATTGAATTTCTCACTGCTGATGCATCTTCACCTTCATGCCAAAGCACAAAAAAAATATGAACACAAAGGATCTGCTGCAAAAAATATTAAAATTTCCCGGTCCAATCTGCTTGCCCTGATTCACAGTTTGACAATAGCGGTAAAAAACCTAAGGATAAATAACCAAAATACAGAATGGGGTGATTATTATACTTTTACAAATTATTCCGAAAGATCATTTGCACATAAAATAGAAATCATAACCCGGTTTGTTGACATTATAAACCCTCATGCAGTATGGGATCTTGGTGCAAATACAGGAGTCTTCACACAGATAGCCAGCCGGAGGGGAGCACAATGTATTGCATTCGATATCGACCCATTAGCGGTTGATTCCGGGTATAATTATATCAGGAAACACAATATTGATAATATATTACCATTGATCATGGATTTGACAAATCCAAGCCCTTCAATTGGCTGGAACTGCGAAGAAAGAATGGGATTCATGCAAAGGCCAATGCCTGATACAGTTTTTGCCCTTGCACTGTTACACCATTTAGTCATTTCCAATAATTTGCCGTTCGACAAGATAGCCTGTTTTTTTAGTGAATTGAGTGAAAACCTGGTCGTTGAGTTTGTCCCCAAATCGGATTCGCAGGTAAAAAAACTGCTTGAATCCAGGAAGGATATTTTTATCAATTATAATGAAGATATATTCGTTAAGGAATTTGAATTACTATACAACATCAAGGCAAAAGAAAAGATCATTGATTCTGAAAGAATTGTTTATTGGATGCAAAGAAAGTGAAAATGTATATTTTTGTTATACATAAAACAGGATGAAATATTACAATTATAATAAAAAGAAAGGAAAGCATGTTAATACATTTACTGAGTAGGCAATTAATGTCGTTCAATATGCATATATTACTCTATATTGACCCGGGTACCGGCAGTATTATTTTACAGGCGCTGGTAGCTACCGTTGTTGGAGCAGCCATCGCCGTTAAGCTATTCTGGCACCGCATTCTTAAATTTTTTGGATTTAGAAAAAATGCAGATCCAGATTCTTCAACCAAACGAGGTGACGACGAAAAATGAGATTTTGGATTCTTTGAAGTTCTCCTTAATGAAACGACTGCTGTTAATAACAGTGGTCTTTATATTTTATTTCGAAGTATTTGCTGCAAGAGATGCCCATGTAGTGGAAAATAAGGATTCACTACTAATAATTTCCGGGAATGTGGCACTGCTTTTAAAGCAATTACAAATCAGCGGTAACTTACATGGCGAATCGGTTCATGCCGGTTCTGTATCGAATACCAACCTTGAGCTGAAACAGATCTGTGAAAAAACTGATCATCCCTGGTATTATAAATTGTCAATAATATTGCGGAATGAATCTGCTGAAAAGTTTTCTGCTTTGCCAACTGACAGTCTGTTCTTATCACTTGGCCCCGGCCTTGGTCAGAAATTTACCTGCCAGTCAAATCTATCACCTTCGAATGATCCGGATGTTGAACCGGTTGCTTCTGTAAACGGTAAAGTCATTACCTGTCGGGCAGAGTCTAAAACAGCAGTTAACCTTCCATGGGCAACACATCAATTAAAATGGGCAGGACTGCAAAACCGCTATTTTGCCCTGCTGGTCCTACCGGCCAAAAATGAAAAAAACGAGGCTTACCTGCCATTCACGAAAGCATTCCTGAAATTAAGCACATCTTGCGCTGATACATCGATAACTGCATATGATTTACCATTTTTATCTTTCAGAATTCCTGTTAATTCGCTGGCACCAGGGCAGCAAAACCGTTGGGAATTTTTATTTTTTTACGGTCCTAAATCACAAGATGCGCTTGCTTCGGGTCCTGTAAACCTCAATTCATTACTTTTTTCCGGACTGTGGGGATGGATGAGATGGATCTGTTTTGGCATGCTGGGTTTGCTTAGCGCCATCCATTTCATAATACCCAATTGGGGTTGGTCGATTATCGTGTTAGCATTTATCATACGCATTCTTTTGTATCCGGTAGCAAAGACAGCCATGAAGAGTCAACAACGGTTTGTTGATGCACAGAAGCGCATGCTTCCCGAACTCAAAGAGATAAAGAAAACCTTCAAAGGCGGTGAACAGAGTGAAAGAATTCTGCAATTATATAAAAAACATAACGTAAGCCCTTTTGCAGGGTTAAAACCGTTGCTTGTAGTACTGATCCAATTGCCTGTACTGATTGCGCTTTTTCATGTTCTGGGGTCGGTTTACGAATTACGCGATGCACGTTTCCTGTGGATCGATACTTTAGCCGAACCGGATAAACTCTTTTATCTTGGATTAACAATCCCTTTGCTGGGCAGCTATTTCAACCTGCTTCCATTTCTCATGGCTGTTTTTACCCTGCTGTCCTTCAAATTGGCACCTGCACCTACGCCTGAACAAGAAGGAGCGGGATTACAGAACCTTTTTCTCGTTGCGATGGTTTTGTTTTTTTTCTTTTTATTCTATTCATTCCCGGCAGGCATGGTCTTGTACTGGACTTTTGCCAATGTTTTCCATATAGCCCAGCATCAAATTATGCTAAGGAAAGCGGAAATTTAATACATAGATTTAGTGATTATTAAGTTTAATTAATCTTTGAATCCTAATATATCTGAAGCAAAAATATTTTTCAATTTAATATCTTTCGTAGAAGCAAAAATGAACCGAAGATCAATATATATTAACGGTCGTTTCCTGTCACAAAAAATGACAGGAGTAAACCGTTTTGCTTTTCAGATGTGCAATGCACTTTATTCCCATGGAGTGAAATTTGAAGTTGTTGCACCAAAGAAGATAATTGAGGATTATCAGCCGGAATTTCCTGTTACACGATGGGGAATTCTGAAAGGACCCATGTGGGAGTTGTTCGACCTGTCACGTTTTTTGAAAAAGCGCCGTAATCCTCTGTTATTAAGTTTCAGTGGTCTTGGCCCATTATTTTACCACAACCAGGTAATTACTATCCATGATCTGGCATTTATGGTAAACCCGGAATGGTTCTCTAAAAAATATTATCTTTTTTACAGGCTTTGCACCCCGGTTATCGCGGGTAATGCGAGAAAGATAATTACCGTCAGCAATTTCTCTAAAAATGAGATCATCAAATTTTTAGGGATGCCATCTGAAAAGATCGTGATAATCAACAATGCAGTAAGTTTACAGTGCAAAAATGACAATAAGCCTGATAACCCTGTTGATGTAAAGTACATCTTATCTGTTTCATCCCTCGATCCAAGAAAAAACCTGGCGAATCTGATTGAGGCATATAATATGACTGGTTTAAAAGAAGATTATAATCTTGTACTGGCAGGGAAGTGCGATAGGTTGTTCAACATTCAATCAACTGGCAGTATTGCCAGTAAGTCATTAGGTTTTGTTACCGACAGACGGCTGGTGCAATTATATAAAAATGCTTTACTTTTTATTTATCCTTCCCTATACGAGGGATTCGGGATACCTGTTCTTGAAGCAATGTCGCTTGGCTGCCCGGTGGTAATTTCAGATATTCCTGTATTCAGGGAAATTTTCGGGGATGCAGGCTGTTATGTTGATCCTTACAGCACAGTAAGTTTAAAGGAAGGGATATTGAAAGTTCTGACCGATCATGAGTACAGGAGGATTTTAATTGAACGGGGATATGAATGTTCCGGAAAATATACCCGTGACAGATCAGCCGGGGAATTAATAAAGCTTATCAATACATTATAACCGCTGAATAATTTAACTGACAAGATGTTTAACGAATTATTTTTTATATCCTTCTTTAACAAAAATAAATTTTCAATCGTAAATTGCATTTACCAAAGGGATTTTTCCTTATTGCAAATATTTATTTAATTTATGTTTTTATCTCAGGATGGAATATGTTTGTATATGCATATTAAATTATAACGATGGCCCTGGTACGGTCAACTGTATACAAAGCATTTTAAATCAAACATACAAGAACTGGAGAATAGTCATTATCGATAATGGCTCGACAGATGACTCTCTTCAAATAATCTCATCTTTCCTGAATATGTCAGGAGTAAAGTTTGTGAGTGTGGATCATGGCAGGGAAGAGGATGATACAGTAAAGTCAAACCGGGAAGTTCTTATCATCAAATCCGGTAAAAACGGAGGATACTCATATGGAAATAATATCGGGATCAGATTTGTTCGTGCTTCATCACTATTCAGTCATATTCTGATCATTAATAATGACCTGGTTTTGCATCGGGATTTTCTGGAGAAAATGTTAAAAACATATGGTTCATTAAGATACTTATATAGTTCTTCAAAAATCGCTTTAGGTGCAACAGAATATGCTAACGGAGGTAATATAACGCATAATGGATTTCATTACCTGCATCTGCCTTCTGCCCTGACATTTAAAAGGTCAATCTTTCCATCGTTTAAATATATTACCGGCTCCTGTATTTTTCTGGACAGGGAAGCTCCACTGATGGATGAATCCTTTTTCCTGTACTTCGACGATATTCAATACTCGAAAATCCTGAAAGCAGATAACTGGTTACTGGAGTCCTGTGAAACGGCTGCTTTTATTCATGAGGTCGGCTATAAAAAGAAACAGAACGGAGAAATCTGCAGGATCATATTTGAAAGTATGAGGCACTTTTATTTTAAGAATTATCCCTTGCTTTATCCTTTTGTAATTACAGTACGGATTTTATTGTACCTGGCATTAGGAAGACCAGGAAAAGCGGTGATTCTGATTAAAGTATCGATGAGGACTCATTTACAGTAAATGAATCATAATTATTATATTGTCCAATGAAGAAAGAACAACAAAAGAAAAACCTGTTAAAAAAGCATAACCCTAAATCAGGTTCTCAGGCGAAAAATGATAAAAGCAGAAAAGATTATACCAACCTGGTTGGATTGATTATTGTAATGTTGTTAGGAATAATCATTTATTCCAATTCATTCAATTGTTCTTTCCAGCTTGACGACTTCCGCAACATTGTCAATAACAACAAGATTCATGATATATCGAACGTGAAGGCATGGTATGGCTTTAGTCCAAACCGGCCTGTAAGCGTTTTTACATTAGTTCTTAATTACCATTTTAACAAACTTGAAGTATGGGGTTACCACCTTGTTAACCTGTTCATTCATCTTGTCAATACTTGCCTGGTGTGGTGGCTTACTCTGCTCATTTTCTCTTCACCTGCACTGAAGGATAGCTCACTTGTCAGACATAAAAAAGTACTGGCGTTGATAACTGCATTATTATTTGTTTCACATCCGCTGGCAACCCAGACTGTTACCTATATTGTTCAGAGGATGGCCTCTATGGCTGCCATGTTCTACCTGCTTTCACTGGCTTTATATGCTAAAGCCCGGTTGACCGACAAAAGAATGATCTCTTTGATCCTTCTTTATTCCGGTTCTGTTATTTCTTTTTTACTTGCAATGTTTTCAAAAGAAAATGCTTTTACACTGCCATTTGCTATTCTCCTTTTTGAAATTTTCTTTCTGCGGACAAAGAAGTTTTCTGTAAATTTTAAGGATTATCGCGTGATTCTTTTAATAGCAGCATTTCTGTGTTTGATGATAATCTTCCTTTTTAAATTCTCTTTCAATATTTTCAGGCCAATTACTGCGCCAGGCCATCCTGAATATGCCCTTACTCCGTTAAATTATTTGCTGACACAATTCAGTGTCATTGTAAAATATATACAGCTTTTGTTTTTTCCCGTTAATCTGAATCTTGACTATGATTTTCCGGTCTCGTATAAATTTTTTACGATTACCACACTGGGAAGCTTTCTTATTCTGGCATCACTTATCGTCCTTGCAGTATATCTTTTTAATAAACAACGGATAATTTCATTCGGAATATTCTGGTTCTTTCTGACCTTATCGGTCGAATCGAGTATAATTCCGATCAGCGATGTGATATTTGAGCATCGTACATACCTTCCTTCTTTTGGGTTTTTTATTATTCTCAGCTCTTTAACCGGCATATTGTACCTGAATAAACATAAAACACTGGCAATTTGTATATGGACGATAATTGCAGTATCATATTCCATAATGACTTATGAAAGGAATAAAGCGTGGAGAGATGAAATTACCATGTGGAACGATATTGTCGAGAAATCCCCGGGCAAAGCCCGGGCCATCATGAGCCGTGGTAATGCTTATATGAAACTTGAGCAGTGGAATAATGCAAAGGATGATTTTACAAAAGCTCTTATAATTGATCCGAAACTCGTTCTTGCCTTGACCAACCGCGGTTATACCTACAGGAACCTTGGACAATATGACAAAGCAATTGCTGATTATACAATGGCTGTCGGGATCGATCCGGATTACAAACTTTCCTGGTCCAATCGTGGATATATTTATTATATACGCAAACAATGGGATAAAGCGGTTGAAGACTTTTCCAGAGCGATCAGGATTGATCCAGAGTTTAGTGATGCGTATTTAAACAGGGGTTCTGCTTACGGTAACATCGGGGCATGGGACAAGGCAATCGACGACATTAGTATCGCAATTAAACTCAGGCCTGATCATGCAAAGTCCTATATTAACCGTGGAAGCATCTACTGGGGCATAAAACAATACGACAAAGCGATTGCAGATTATACAATGGCGATCGGGCTTGATCAAAAAGCGCTGGATGCATATTCCTGCCGCGGGGCAGTATATTCGGAGCTGGGACAATTGGACAAAACACTGACGGATTATTCTGCAGCCATCGCCATTAATCCTCGTTTTAAAGATGCTTATTTCAACCGGGGCATTACATATGAAAAGCTCGGCAAATGGGACAAGGCCATCGCCGATTATACAAGTGCACTGAAAATAGACCCGAATTATTCAGTTGCTTATGAAAACCGCGAGAAAGCGTATAAAAAGATGGGCAATAATAAAAACAACAGGCAATAATAGCTTGAACCAGGAACTCCTAAACCTTCATACTCACAGGCAACCATTGCAACAATTATATAGAATGATTTGACAAGAGATCATAAGTACCAACCAACTCTGGCGTTTTTTTGTCTATGAGTGAATGGTAGTTAAAAAACAAACAAATTTGTGCCAGACGGTATTGAGAAATCAAAGAGGTTAATTATATTTGATGCCGAGACGGCTGAGCCTCTTCCGGAAAAAGTGAAAGATTTTATTTATATTGTTGAGAAGCTATTATAAACGACTTGCGTTAAATCGTATTTATAGCTATTGATTGTAAATCATGAAAAACAAATACAGCTTTTCAGATAAACTGATAAATTTACAATAAAAAATTTAAAACAATAATAATGAAAAAAAGTCAGGATCTTTTTGGCCTCTTCCGCGGAACTGGACCAGGACAAAGTTCAGGTTGAAATATTTGTCAGCAGGAAAAATAAAGACTGGCATGAAAAACGAATATTCCTTGAGTTGACCACCTGGAAAGATTTTATCAGTATGATTATGATACTGTGCTCAATATTTTCAGGCTGGTAAAAGAAGGGATCATTTGATACGGCTATAATTCCCGGTCATGGCAATTGTTCCTTGCCCTTTTTGTAATAAGCGATATCAAGTCTTGTATCAGCAAAATTTCGTTTTGTAAAATTATTATGGCAACCTTTTTAATATTTTAGTGTACTATTAATACAGAAAAAATATTATTTGTCTGATCAGGAAATTATTGATGGTTGTCTGAGTGGCCACAAAAAGGCACAGGACGCGCTGTACCGGATTTATTCAGGACGATTGTTCGTTATTTGCCTTCGTTATACCGGTAACCGGTCAGATGCTGAGGATGTACTGCAGGAAGGATTTATAAGGATATTTAAAAAATTCGGCACATTCAGAAATGAAGGCAATTCTGTGTTATATCCCTGGATACGCCGTATTATGGTTAACACCATTCTTAATTACCTTCGGGATAATAAAAAGTTTAGATTTTCCGGTGAACAGAATGATAAAATTGAAATATTGACAGAAAGGACCGATGAAGGAAGCCTCGAGGATCTGTTAGAAGAAATCGGACCGGAAGAGATATTAAAGTTCATCAGTGAACTGCCTGAAGGTTACCGCACTGTATTCAATCTATATGCCTTCGAGGAATACACACATAATGATATTGCCCGGACACTGGATATCTCGGTTAGTACATCAAAAACGCAACTGATGAAAGCACGAAAGGCAATCATCAGCAAAATAAAAATATTAATAAGTTCCGAATACGAAACAAAATTTGTCACATAATGAAAAATATCGAAGAAGTTGACCGCCTGGTTAGGGATGCCTTAGACAAATGGACTGTGACGCCCCCGGCTCATATTGCTGAAAATATAGGCAGGCAAATGGCATGGTATAATTTCTGGCACTTCAGGATAGTTGCCAGCCTGAAGCATTTCGTCCCGTCTATGACTGTGACCATTGTTGGGATCATAACGGTCTTTTTTATATTACCCGGTTCCGAACAGATAAATAAATCATTCATCCCGTCCGTAGCGGGGGAAGAAATAATAACTTCAACAATCAAGGATGCAGATAATCATACAGAAAACTATAATGAGAACTTAAATTCAAGCAACGGCCAGGAAAGGCATAACACGTCGCAAACCCCCGGTAACTTTTCCGGAACGCCGAATTATACCAGGCAGGAAGGATCGTATTCATCGGCTATCCATGCAAATATTGGCCAGGCAGATAAAGTAAATGATGCTGAGAAAACAGCAACAGCTCAATCAGGAACTGATGCTGAAAAAATGGATTATAGTGATAATTCTGCAATATCAGGATATACAGCAATGGTTAAGACAGATGATAATCCTGGACAAATGTTGCTTTCTGTGAAAAATGAGGATATGTTTACTGATAGAATTCCGGGATTAAAAGTTCATTCATTCATTCCGCTGAATGACAGCCGTTATTTTCCGGCTATTGGATTAAAACAGAGACAATCAATAAATATGACGCCAGACCCGGTCTTCAGTGCTTATTTCAGTATTTCACAGGCATTTGTGAATTTCAGTGACGAACCTGAACTCCTGACATCAAAATATTGTTTTCCTTCGGGTTCGGCAACGGCAGGTATAGATTATCATATAGGCAGGTTTTTTCTTGAAACCGGCTTGCAGTACAGCTATTTTCAGAGAAATGAAAATGGTAACAGTCTCCTTTACAACCCACAGATAATTATTACACAGACTTTTGCCGGCCAGCAACAGGTAATTGAAAGCCACAATGACTGGCATTATACATTTATTGCCGATTCAGCAATACACCGAATAGATTCAATGCTGGTGACCCATTACGATACATCCCTTGTGGATATTTATGTTCCGGTTGCCTCAACAGAATATGACACAATTATCAGCCGTTCATGGAAATCGAAAATCAGCATTCTGGAAATTCCACTTGCTGCAGGTTACACATATTTTACAAGAAACACTGAATTCAGCATAAAGGGAGGTGTCTTGTTAGGGATAATTTCACGCAGCGAAGGCTATACATATAATAAAATGTCAACAACCGGCCTGGAACAAATACAGGACTTATATTCAACAAAAGAAATTCAATATTCATATTTCTTTACAGCCAGTATCAACAGGAATCTTACAGAGAACTGGTCGGTGGAGTTAGCTCCGTTCTGGCGTAGCAGCATTAACGGGCTGAAATCAAATGATGGGCTCTCTTCAAGAAAGTACAACGCATGGGGAATAGGACTGGGAATTAAATACCGGTTTTATTTTGTGCCCGGGCAACCAAATAAGAATTAATGTGTATTATAATCAGTAAACAGTTAATACTAACCAATAAAATAAATAATTATGAAAAAAATTTTTCAAACCCTTGTTTTAATCCTGGCAACTCAGGCTGTGTTTTCACAGAACCCCTGCCAGGCATCATTTTCTTACACCTACGACGGCCAAAGTCTGTTGTCTTTGTATGATAATTCATTTAACTTTGATTCGACACTTATCAATGTTACAGCCTGGTCATGGACCGCAATATACGGAGGTGCAACTTACACTTACAGTGTTGAAAATCCTGTTATTCAGGTCAGTAACTTTTTCGGAATGGTTTACGTTTGTCTGACAATTGCCACGGGCAGTGGTTGTACAAGTACTGCCTGTGATACAATTTCCCTGAATTCCCAGCCGACATCCTGTGAAGCAGACTTTACCTGGCAGACTAATGGATCATTGTTTAATTATTCATTCACTGACCTTTCCTCGGCAGGTAATCCCGCTTCATCAGCAAGTATAACTTCCTGGAGCTGGACGGTGATTGACTCCCTGCAGGGTACTTCATTAAGTTCAGGCCTGCAAAATCCGTCTTTTACGTTTCCTGGCACAGGTATTTATGATGTATGCCTGACAATAAACACCGATAGTGGCTGTAACGATACACAGTGCTATTACCTGGTAATCAATGATACAATCCAGAATGGTTGTAACCTCTATGTAATTCCTGATATTTCTGATGTTACGGTTATCGGCGGGAATGACGGTTTTATCGACCTTACAGTTACAGGTAATAATCCGCCATTTACTTTCACCTGGAGCAACGGAGCTGTAACTGAAGATGTCTACGGGCTGTCTTCAGGAATTTACACTGTAATGATCGGACAGAACGATACGGTATGTCCTCCTTACAGCTATACATTCCAGATACTGGAGCCATACCAGAATGTTCCGATCGATACACTGCTAGCCCCACCTATTGATACCTGCCTGAATTTTACAGTCGATACATTTTTTGTTACTTCCCTCGGTGTTCAGGGTAATGTTGTAACCGTAACATGGCAACTGATGGGGGGTGGAATGACATCGACATTCTCTGTAACATACACTTTCGGGAATTATGGAACATATATGGTAGTTCTTGAAATACTATGTTCCAAAACATCAGGCACTTATATGACTTATATTAATATTACCAATTTCCTTGGGGTAGAATACGTCTGTAAAGAAGACATCAATATTTACCCAAACCCATTTACAGGTTCATTTAACCTGACTCTTCCGGAATTTGTAAATGCAAATATCCAGATTTTCAATTCAACCGGACAAATTGTTTATAACACCAGAACAGCAAATATGAATAATACAGTTGATGCTTCTCAGTGGCCTTCCGGTATTTATCTCGTAAGGATTACGAATGGTAACAGGCAGTTAATCACCAGGACTGTTGTCAAACAATAGAAAAAAAACGAATATATCAAAAAAGGCTGTCTTAGAAAGGCAGCCTTTTTTGTTTTATTTGATTATCGTCACCACACCTGCTTGCTGGTGCTTACGGCCATTGATGTCATAGCAGATGAGAAGCCAGGGATAGCTGCCGGCTTTCCCTGATCCGTTATTTTTAATCCTTCCGTCCCAGCCATGGTTAATGTTAAATGTTTCAAAAACAACTTCTCCCCACCGGTCAAAGACAATAAGGTGATAACCATCTTCAACAATGCTGCTGCAAACAGGTCTGAAGATAGTATTCTCCCCATACCGGCTGTCGGGATTGATTGCATTAGGAGCATAAACAGTGAATTCATCCTCAATATAAATCCAGTTTATCGTTGTATCATAGCAACCCAACGAATTTTCAACTATCAATGTAACGGTATATTTTCCTGTATCCTGGTAAATATGTTGTGGTTCAAAATATTGATTGCCTGACCCATCGCCAAAATCCCAATCAAATGAAATTCCATCTTCAGAAAAGTTCCTGAAAATAATCACAGGTTTAATGATAGAAACCGTTTGAGGAAAAGGAATGAATGAAGCATCAGGTTTAGGGTAAACTGTGATCATATCATTAAACCAGAGTACAAATTTGCACCCAAACCAGGACGTCGTTGTCAGCGCGATATCATATATACCAGGATTTTTAAAAGTATGCACAGGTGAAGGAGATTCGGAATAGCCATAATCCCCGTTATCACCAAAATCCCATAAATATGAATGACCGGGCTCAACATTTGTGTCAAAAAATTGTACTTTCAGGGGTGTGCATCCTACTGTCGGGCTTGCAACAAAATTATTGTCAGGAATGTCCATTACCCAGATGGTAATCGAAGCAGGTATGGAAGGGGAATGACAATTATCTGCCCCGCTAACAATATAGGTGGTTGTAACATCCGGACTTACAGTAAAAGGTATTACTACGCTGTCGCCGTTTGCCA
>Ga0247841_10004356_pt1 | contig 24472 bp, 16 predicted proteins | sample LaCruzMarch2015__2_FD_192410 | JGI IMG/M metagenome (GOLD analysis project Ga0247841, IMG submission 192410) | Freshwater microbial communities from meromictic Lake La Cruz, Castile-La Mancha, Spain - LaCruzMarch2015_18m | ecosystem: Environmental > Aquatic > Freshwater > Lake | place: Spain... | reverse complement strand
CGCTGGAAGGATGTCCGCGAAGGTGAAGAAAAGAATATCTTTCCCTATCAGGAAAATGCCGACTTTATGTTTAACAGCACTCTGACCTATGAGCTGGGTGTTTTGAAGAAATATGCCTGGAAGATGCTGCAAAAGATTTCCAATAAATCTCCGGTTTACACAGAAGCCCACCGTTTGCAAATCCTTTTAGACTATATTAAGGACATTCCGGACGCAATGGTGCCCTATAATTCAATCATCAGAGAATTCACTAACGGAAGCATTTTCCGGTATTAGAAAGCAAAGATAAAGACACCTTCAGAGCAGGAGTTGGTTTTCTACATCCAAAAAGCATAGGACAAAAAGAGACATTTTTACAAACATATTCAGATTAAACGGTTCATTGAGCATTTTTTAGTTGACACTTTTATCCCAGACAGCATTGCTTATCCTGTTTAGATATTATTGATAACAGACAAAGCTATAAGGAGATAGAATGAAAACAATCACAACACTTTTATGCGTCTTTTTTTTGACAGGTATCTTATGGGCAGAGAATATTGCTCTTGCACAGCAGGAAATTCAACAAGCACCTCAGGTCAAAACCCTTGCCAAATACATGCAGAAAACCCTTGATAAGATTGATGGTTCGATGGCAAGATTAATTGAATCATCCGCCGGGAAAATCAATAACGAAACTGAAATTCGGGTGTTGCTAACCGCATCCCTGAAGGGTCAGCCGGCAGTAGTTACGTCTAACTTTATTGATAATAAGGGTGTGTTGCTCTATACTGAACCTGCCGAATATAAAGAAATTGAAGGGTCTGATATCAGCAAGCAAGACCATATTAGAGCAATGATGAAGCAACCTGAACCGATTTTCAGCAGCGTCTTTAAGGCTGTGGAAGGTTTTGCATCTGTGGCAATTGCCCGTCCGTTATTTGACGATAAGAAGAACTATGTGGGCTCGCTTGTTCTTACCATTGATCCTGCGCTTTTGGTCACTCTCACCCTCAAAAATAACAAGGTTCCTGCTGAGTTTGAGCTGTGGACGATGCAGACTGATGGAATGATTGTAGGAGAACAGGATCAGGAAGAAATCGGGAAAATACTTTTCACCGACCCCATGTATGACGATTACAAAACTCTGCGCATCCTTGGTAAGAAAATGATTTCTGAACCGTCAGGGGAAGGCGAATACAGTTTCTATGCCACCGGAACCACTGATGTGGTAACAAAGCAAGCCACTTGGGACACAATCAGTTTGCATGGCAGAAATTGGATTGTTGTCCTCGTTCGGCGCGTGTAATAATCAAGGCTAATCAATAAATGAGGAGGAAAGATGGAAGAAATGTTTGAAAATGCGATTGTTTCAAAGCTTGGTATCATCAAGCGGGTGCTGCTAATTACCGTTGTGGCAATTTTTGTGATTATATTCATTGCCAATAGCTTCAAAGTGGTAAAACCCGGCTACCGGGGAATATTGGTAACGCTTGGTTCGGTTAGTAACAATGTTTTGAATGAAGGATTGCATTTCAAAGCTCCCTTTATCCAAATCATTGAAACGATGTGCGTCAAAATAGAAAAGAAAGAAACTCCGGCAGATGCCGTATCCAAAGATTTGCAGGACATCAAGACCACGATTGCCATCAACTATCATATTGTGCCGGGAAAAGTTAATATTGTCTATAAAGAATATGCCAAGACTCCCAAGGAAGCTGAAGATATTATTATCGGTCCCAAGGTGCAGGAAATCGTCAAAGCGGTTGTCTCTCAATATAATACTCTGGAGCTTATCTCTCAACGTGAAATGGTGAGGGCAAAAATTCAAACCGAATTGACCAAGATTGTTTTGAAGTATCATATCGTGTTAGACGAATTGTCTATCGTGAATTTTGCCTTCTCTGACGGTTTTACCCAGAGTATTGAACGTAAACAGATTGCGGAACAAGACGCAATCACCGCTCAAAAGAAACTGGAGCAGATAAAATTTGAGGCAGAACAGCTTATAGCGCAAGCAAAAGGTGAAGCAGAATCTAACCGGTTGAAGCAAATTACTTTAACATCGATGCTGATTGAGTGGGAAAAAGTCAAAAAATGGAATGGAGTGTTGCCACAAGTCACAGGTAGTAACGGCTCATTCATAAATATGGGATTGGGGAAATAACTGGAATATATGCGTTATGACACAATAATTATTGGTGCCGGACCGGCAGGTCTTTCGGCTGCCATCTATGCTGCCAGAAGCGGGATGAAGACCGCTGTCTTTGAAAAAGCCATTGTGGGTGGTCAGATAACAGTAACTCAGGATGTGGAAAACTATCCCGGTTTCGAAGAGCCACTCAGCGGATTTGATTTGACCGACCAGATGAGAAAACAAGCTGTGAGATTTGAGGCTGAGTTTATTGATGAAGAAGTTACTGAAGTTGGCTTGGAAGGGAAATGCAAGATAATAGGAACGCATGACAATAAATACAGGGCAAAAAGTATAATCTTTTGTTCCGGAGCTTATCCCCGCCGCTTGAATGTGCCCGGAGAAGAAAGACTCACGGGCAGAGGTGTTTCCTATTGTGCAACCTGTGATGGCGCGCTCTATAGAAATAAAACTGTAGCAGTTATCGGAGGAGGTGACAGCGCTATAGAAGAAGGAACGTTTCTGACCAAATTTGCCGACAAAGTCTATATTGTGCACCGCAGAGATGCGCTTCGTGCTCAGTATATTATTCAGCAGAGGGCTTTCAAAAATCCCAAGCTGGAATTTGTCTGGGACACCGTTTTGCAGGAAATCAGAGGTGAAACCAAAGTCAGCGAATTGGAATTGTATAACCGCAAAACAGATAAAATCAGCGTTCTGAAAGCAGATGGAGTTTTCATCTATGTGGGTATTCTGCCCAACAACGCTTTGCTGGAATCAAGACTCAAGCTTGATACGCAGGGTTTTATCATCACAGACGAATTTATGCATACCAATATCCAGGGTATCTTTGCGGCAGGAGATATTCGCAGCAAAGCACTCAGACAGGTGGTCACAGCAGCCAGCGATGGCGCGATTGCTGCCTGGAGTGCAGAAAAATGGATTACCGAACATCAGGAAGATTTTGAGGCAATTAAATGATTTCCAGTAAAGATATCAGACAACAGTTTATCGACTTTTTTGTAAAAAAAGGACATACGATAATTCCTTCTTCAGCGGTAATTCCTGTCCAAGACCCGACCCTGCTGTTTATTAATGCTGGTATGAATCAGTTCAAAAGCATATTTTTGGGAATGCAGGAACCTGTTTGCCTGAGAGCGGTAAATAGCCAAAAATGCATCAGAGCAGGCGGCAAGCATAACGATTTGGAAGAAGTGGGTAAAGACGGTTATCACCACACTTTTTTTGAAATGCTGGGCAACTGGTCTTTCGGCGATTATTACAAAAAAGAAGCTATTACCTGGGCGTGGGAACTGCTGACTGAGACCTGGAAACTGCCTAAAGAAAAGCTGTATGCCACAGTGCATACTAGTGACGAAGAAGCCTTTCAATTTTGGCAGGGGCTTACAGATATTGAGCATAGCCACATTTCTTATCATGGTGATAAAGACAATTTTTGGGAAATGGGTGAAACCGGACCTTGCGGACCGTGTTCTGAAATCCATTTTGACAGAGGCGATACAGTTTGTGAAAAAACACACATTGCAGGGCACGAATGTAAGGTAAATGGTGACTGCTCACGCTATATCGAGCTGTGGAATCTGGTCTTTATCCAATACAATCGGGATGAGACAAAAGCATTGCATCCGTTGCCCAAAAAGTATATTGATACCGGCGCTGGCTTGGAAAGGATATGCCAAATTATTCAGGGTCAGACTTCCAATTATCACACAGACCTGTTTTTACCCCTGATTGAAAAAATATCCTCAATTACCGAACAGCCATATTCAGAAGAAAGTGGTGTTTCACATAGAGTGATAGCAGACCACATCAGGTGTTTGAGCATAGCTCTGGCTGATGGAGGTTTTCCATCCAACGAGGGCAGAGGCTATGTCTTGCGCAGAATCTTGCGCAGAGCAGCCCGGCACGGAAGACTTTTAAATATGCACGAACCTTTTTTGCATAAACTTGTGGACGCAGTGATTGAAATCCTGGGGCATCACTATCACGAGCTTAAAGAAAAATCCCAATATATCAAATCTGTGATTAAAGCAGAAGAAGAGCGCTTTAACCAGACTTTGGACACAGGACTGGAAAAGTTTAATGAAATGACAGTGAAACTGGCTACAAATATGATTTCAGGCAGCGATGCTTTTATGCTGTATGACACTTATGGTTTTCCTTTGGATTTGACCATTATCCTGGCTGAAGAAAAAGGCTTAGAAGTTGATACCATTGGTTTTGAAGCGGAAATGGAGAAACAAAAAACCCGAGCCAGACAAGCAAGCAACTTCAAGAGAGAAGTGCAAGAAACAAACTGGATAAAACTGACAGATAATGAAGAGACCGAGTTTGTCGGCTATGACCAGAACGCCATTGAAACCCAAATAACAGGTTACAGTCTGGGGGAAGATAATGCAATCACATTTCAATTAGCCCGGACGCCTTTTTATGCAGAAGCCGGCGGACAGGTAGCAGATACCGGTAAAGTTGGTAATAACGATTTGACCATTGCTGTGCATGATGTGAAGAAAATCCATGACAAGGTCTTACACTTTGGCAAGATTGAAAGAGGAGCGATGAACAGCGCTGTTGTTTATGCGGAAATATTTCCCGAACAAAGGGAAAGAACTGCCATCAATCACACAGCTACTCATCTGTTGCACCAGGCGCTGAAAATCATTCTGGGTGAGCATGTTCAGCAAAAAGGCTCCCTGGTTTCGCCCGAGCATCTGCGGTTTGACTTTGCGCATTTTGAAGCGCTAACCCTTGACCAAATCCGTGCTATCGAGAGACTGGTAAATCAGCAAATCAGGGCAAACAGACCGGTTTCCATCGACCAGATGTCTATCGAAAACGCCAGAAAAAGTGGTGCGGTTGCCTTATTTGGCGAGAAATACGGAGAAATCGTCAGAGTAGTTAGCGTATCTGGTTTTTCCAAAGAATTCTGCGGAGGCATTCATATCAAAGCAACCGGTGAGATTGGACTGGTAAAAATTACGTCTGAATCCTCCACAGCAGCGGGGATTCGCAGAATTGAAGCTTTAACAGGTGAAGCCGCAGAAGAATGGATTTTTGGTCTGCAGGATAAACTGTCCGGGTTGGCAGCAGCCTTGAATACTCCTGAGAAAAAACTCTTTGAACGGATTGAGCAGATACAAAAACATCAGTCCGAACAGGAGAGCGAGCTGGAAAAACTAAAACACAGCAATGCCAAGGGGCAGGTTCAGGCTTTACTAGAAAGCGCAAAACTCATTAATGATGTGACTTACATCGTGACCGAAGTTAGTGCCACATCTGCAGACGAATTGAGAAAGCTGGGTGATGAGCTCAAAAACAATAAATCCAATACGGTGTCTGTTTTAATTGCCAAGATAGAAGACAAGGTTTCCATCAATGTGACTGTCAGCAATGCTTTGCAGGACAAATTTCATGCCGGAAAACTGGCGGGGCAGATTGCAGCATTTGTAGGCGGAAAAGGTGGAGGAAGACCGGACAGCGCCATGGCAGGCGGAAAGGATATTGATAAAATTGACTATGCCATAGCAGAGACAAAAAAGTTACTTGGTTTATGAAAAGAACTGGATTTCTTCCTGTGAGTCTGTGTGAAAACTGAGCATCTTGGAGTTCATGTTGCCGGTGTGAGTTATTACCATTATCCAAACCCAAGGGCAACCTGGACTTCATGATGCGACATATCACGTTGAATCATATTTACTTACGGGATATGAAGTCCAAGCTTCCCTTAGTTTATATCTTAATTAAAAATACGTCAGGAAGCATGGACTCCAAATCCCAGCATCCGTTTTCGCACAGCCACCTGCTCAGGAATCACGAATTAATGTTCCATTCTAAAGAATGGGTTACAACTCTCAGGAATGACTAAGGCAATGAAAATTCTCATAATACGCCTTAGCTCCATAGGCGATATTGTTCTCACCCAACCGATTGTGCAAAAATTGCATGAAGTCTTTCCTGAGGCTGAACTACATTATCTGACCAAACAACAATATGCGGTTATTCCTGAGTATTTCGGAGTTTCGATAAAGGTTATTCCGTATGCTAAGACCTTCGGATTTCACTATTTTCTTTCACAGCAGAAATATGATTATGTGTTTGATTTGCAAGCGAAGTTTTCATCCTTTTTACTCAAGCTTGCCTGCGGAACTGCCTATAATTTTACTTATGATAAGCAGCATTGGTTGCGCCTGGCAATCGTCCGGCATAAAACTGACAAAACCATCAATTCAACTCTGGATTCGTATCAGACAGCCTTGATAAAAGCAGGAAAAGCACTTCAAAACGATAGTTTGTCCGGTGAATTATCCAATCCCAAACTATTTATAAAAACAACTGATATTGAGCAGATGTCAGCCAGAATACAAATACCCGAAGGCAAAAAAGTAGTGGCTCTTTTTCCGGGAGCAACTTATTTGACCAAGATGTATCCTGCTGAGAGCTTTATCAATGTTATCCAAAAAGCCGGGGTGAACTTTCATTTCTGGCTTTTGGGAGGCAAGGCTGAGACGGGATTGACCTACAATCTGAATTTTGCTACGGCAGACAGGTCAACTGATTTCGGCGGTAAGTTTAGTTTATCAGAACTGATAGCGGTTATAGCACTTGCAGATATTGTTATCACGAATGACAGCGGTCCGATGCATATTGCAGCAGCTTTGGAAAAACCTCAGATTGCCATTTTTGGAGCGACTCATCCCAAACTGGGTTTCAAACCTTTGAATCCCAATGCCAGTGTAATAGTGAAAAATACGAGTTGTCAGCCATGTTCTCTGCATGGGGGAGAGCTGTGTCCCCGGCAGCATTTTGCCTGTATGCTTTCTATCAAACCTGATGAAATTGTTTCTCTGCTCAAAACCCTTGCAAGCTGATTTCTTTCTCCCTTCCCTTTTCACCTTCAAGACATGAACAATAGTTTAAGCATAGATAAAGCCATCTTCTTCGAGCATCTCTGCTGCATATATCCTGCAGCATTGAAGCGTGAGCTGAGGTATATGCAATGAATGAAAGTGAGTTTACTCAGCTTCCGGGAAATGAGCGATATCAGTATATTGGTTTAGAATTCAATATTCAGATGCAAAACAGGAGTGTTTCTATAATACTGAATGGAAGGATGCACATTATTCCAATGCTTTCTCTGTCTGAGCATGTCAATCCCGCTAATAATGTGATTTGCAATCAACAAACCCGTGAAAACCTGAGCCTGGTCTTTCAAATCGAGAATTTCTTTACGCTGGGTGCCATATTTCTTGCGTAGAGTGTCATTATCCCAACCCCAGCTCATTTCATCCGTATATTTATTCTCATCAATATAGGCTTGCTGCGCAATTGGGTCATACTGAAAAAGTTCAATCGCAGTCTGCCTTATCATCGCATTATAGCCGCCGGCATCAAACCCGCTGGAATTGTATTTTGACAAGTCACGGTAATATTGAGCTGAATAATCGGCGGGATTGATATGGGCAAATTTTAAGGCATACTCATAGGAGGAGCGGTCTTTGAGGTCTTGTTCGTTTTTATTATACAAATAGGTTGACCAAAACAAGGTTTCACTTGTTAGCATGACATATCCATAGGAATGACCCTGTGACAACTGACCCCAACCCGGAATCAGGATTGATTTCAATAAAGGGTTAACAGTGAAGACTTTAGCCTGCAAAGTAATACTGCCAAGCAGGAATAGGCTTATTAGGATAGTTATCCACATAAGGTTGTGTGATTTATTCATATCAGAACTCCATAGTACAATTAAACATAGCGCCGTTTGCCTCAAAATCAGGCTCTATATTAAAAGATGTTTTTATTCTTTTATTTTGGGCTTTAGTAATGAAGGCAGCGTCCAAAACACTGATAACACGGTTGGCGATGGCTGCCCCGATTGCCAGTTTTTGGCTCATCACCATAGTCTGTTTATCCCTGCGGATATATTTGTAATGAGTCCAATCACTTACACTTTGCCATTGCCATGTATAATCTCCCTCTATACGATAATATTCTATGCTGTCATTATAAAGATTGGGGTCATTGGCGTCATACATGCCCTGATTTCTGTAATACAGCTCTACTGCTGCATTATACTCATCGCTGCTATACCATCTCTGGATTAGATTGTAATATTGAGAGTCTCTGTTTTGGGGAACGCCGGCTTTGGATAAAGCAAACTGTTTATATGAATTCTGCAACCATTTGATTTCATTACTATATCGGTTTGCATTAAACATGATGAGCAGGTCTGTTGTGATAAAGAAAACGCCTCTGGATAAATTTCCTGCATAGATTTCTCCGGTTCCGGGCAAAACAGCAGACATCAGCATAGCTTTGGGCACAGACTTTGATTGCAGCGGGATTATAGCCAGCAAGAAGGTCACCAACAGAAAAACAAAAGTAATCCGCTTCATAGTAATTAGAAAGTTACTCTCAAGCCCAGCATGGGCGTTAAATGACCATCATTAACTGCGGCGTAATATTTCAGCTTAATCTTGTTCTGTGAAAGAGATACACGGTTTTGGCTTTTGGCTGTTCTGGCAGCGTCAATAGCACTGATGATATGATTTATGGCAATGCCAAAAGCAAGGTAATTTGCTACCTTGTATTCGTCTTCCGCAGCTTTTCTCATCTTGGCATATTCTGCTCTGAGAGCAGAATAGGGTTCGTGATTTAGATGCAAAGTGTCGCCGGGTACACGATTGTATCGCCACTTGTCATAAATATTACTTACGGGGTCATTATCATCATAGTCAAAAATAAAGATGGGGTGCGGGTCAAGATTTTCCAAATCAGGTGATGCTTCCGCATAAGTTAAATACCAATCAACCCAACCAAAGATATACTTATTGTTATTTCCAATATCTTCATAGAAATGCAGTGAATTGACGTTGTCCAAGCTGAAAAAGTCACCGTCATAAATGTCGGCAGTGTGAATTCTGATAAGGGTATCCTCAACAGCAGTCTGAAAATCTCGATTGTAGCGGGTTCCAGTATATGTATAACCATTTTGGACGAAAGTAACTTCTTCGTTTACATATTTCTTGTAAGCTGTGGCTTTTTTATCACCCTGACTGTCATAATAAATAATTCCACCAATGACAGCCAACTCGATAAGGGGAAAAATATAGGCAGTTAATGCAGATTTATCAACATAAAACTGTCCTGCTCCCGGCAGAATTGCAGACATCATCATGGCAAGCTGAGCATTCTTTTTCTCATAATTCACCCTGATAATATCATTTACCAGGCTGTCTTCTTTGACAGGGTTATCCAGATTATCAGTGTTTTGGTTGGAGTCAAAAAGCATTTCATCTAAAGGATTTGTATTCTCAGCATACAGACCTGTTGCCAGACAACAGGTTAATATCGTAATAATCAGCCCTGTAGCAATTCTCATATATTTCTCCCGAAGGTTGGGTTTACCTTTCCACGGCAAATTTGCACCGTTTTGTTTGGTTACGGTTTTCCAAAACAGCGATATATACGCCTGAACTATATTTTGAGACGTCCAGATCGATATCCTTATAAACAACAGATTCAGCAATATAACTGTTTTTGTAAAGAAGTTTTCCTGAGATGTCATAAACATGCAGGACAATTTTGCCGGTGGGATTTTCAATGCGAAAATTAACCCGGGCATCTTTGACAGGATTGGGAAAAGCATAAGCGTTAATCTTTGTAGTTACATTGCCGGGTTCATGAAATTCCAGTTCGGAATATCCCGTCAGTCCGTTTCTGAATCCTGACCAATAAAAGGGTTGCTCTATTTGTTCATCAAGCTCTGCAGCAAGCAATGAGCCTGCGCTGTTATTGAAAAACCAGAACAGTTTTTGCGAAGCTGAGTCCCACAACGTCCGGTCTGCATAAGCACTGTGCATGTCAATTATGCTATTTATGCGATTTATACTTCCATCCGGATTGATTGCCAGATAACCGCCCTCATTCACTTTTAAGCAGATAATTTCAGAATCAGATTTGAGGCTTGGATTGGCGATGCGTCTGACCTTGATATGTGATAGTGGGCTTGCCACAAAATCTTCCATAAAAACGGGAAAACCCGGTAACAGAGTCCCATCCAGGGTTATGGCATAGAGTTTGTTGCCAATTCCGAACTGTACTGCAGGAGAGTAATCACCCAGCTTGCTGATAGCCGGATTTGTGGGTTTTTCATCGGGATGAATATTATGAAATATGCATGTAACTTTTCCCTGAAAACACTTATATATATTGCCTTCATTGGATACAACAAGATAGTATTTGGGATGAATAGAGCTATCAGCCATTTTTACAATTACCGGTTCATACTGTGTGCAAACTTGAGGCAAGCTATAGTTTTCCAAAACTTCGAAGGAAAGGGTGTCAATAACCATCAGATTATGCTCTCGTTGCAAGATAAGATTATCTTCATCAGCAGCAAGTTTAAGGGCACCGCCGTCAAAACCGGTCTGCATCAACGCGTCTGCTGAACTTCCCGATAGCATATACAGATTTGACGATGTGGCGACCCACAATTTTCCAAAGGCAAAAAGTGGTGAGCAAGTGATAGTGTCTGCGTTGCTTATGTTATAGAAAGTTGCAACCGGAACATCGTTACTAATTTCAACAGCATAAACGCCATTGTCCTGAGGGATAATCAGCTCTTTGTATCCGTTGGCGTTTACATCTGAGACGATAGGCTCATAAATGATGCTATCCAGTTCCAAGCTCAAAGGATCGATCTGCTCAGACCATTGATTTGTTTCCATTGCAGGATCATAAAAATAGAAGTGAATTGCACCATCTTTCAAAGTGGGCAATACACTTTCGGCTAAGTTTGAATTTATTAAGGGTAAAGGTATTTCCACGGAATCTGCGTCCGCTAAACCACAGATTGAATCAAAAATGCCGGCAGAGAGCCTAAATGACATCCGGGCATCAGGCTGGCTGATATCTTTAAATCCCCACCAGGAAGGCTGCCCCAAATAGTCGATTAAAGCCGGAGTGCTTTCGGAATTGAGCTCAGGTCGCCAAGTATCAGTTGTCCAGTTTAAGAATTGACCATACTGACCCAATTCGGGTTTATATTTGTGAAAGTACTCGTAACATGTGCCTGTCCAAAACCAGGAATTATCATTGCCCAAATCATCCAAACCATCAGCTTCAATGACTTTCACACCTCTGTGAGAAAAACTATAATTGACGGTATTCCGGTCAAAGTTGGAGACAAAATTTCCTTCAGCATCTGTCTGCCCTCGTTGGAACAAGACCCTTTCGTCAATATGCCAGACCAGTAATCCACCCCCGATGGCATTAAAGTAACCATCAATAAAAGACGGAAGTAAATAATCATACTCATAAGTGGGAGTATTGAGCGGGTCAACAAAGGCAGTCGGATAGAGAGCCACTCTGCCATTCAGAGCTCCCTTGATAGTGGTGCCCCCATCTCCATCAGGGTCAACAGATCTGTTTTCCACTAAGAGATATTCATATTCATTCAAAGGGATTTTGTAAATGTTGGGCATGAGATTGGCGGTAAATTGTTTCTGACTGGATGCTGAGATTAGCAGACTGTCTGAAAAGTTGTGTTGATTTAAAGTCTGGTCGAGTTCAAATAAAAGCCCATTATGCTTAAAGCTATCGCCAAACATCAACATTCTGGAAAAAGCACCCGGTAAACACGGAAGCTCACCTTCTACCAATACACCCGGCACGCTGGAGTCTTCCGTAACTCCCGAACCTCCGCTATCCATAATATCAAACATCCCCACCATCGGTGTGGAGTTATAAGTATTATACAAATCCACCGCTCCCAAAGAATGCCCGAATTCATGCGCCATAACTCCATTCAAAGCCCCATATCCCGTGTAATATGTTGTTCCGCCGGAATCATAAAAATCAAAGTCCTGCGAAATTGTGGAAGGCACGTTGCAAGCTTGATTTATCAGGACATTTCCGTCATCAACCACTGCTTCTTTACCTTCAGAAACTTTGATATAAAACGAGGGCAAATCAGAGGGAGAATCACCGAACACATCATGCTGCCAGTCTGAGCCGGCATGAACTATCATAAAATGCCCGTAAGCAGAAAAGTCGATAGTAGGGTCATCATAATCTGCCAATTCAAAAGCTTCTCTAAAATACTCTTCCGTTCTGGAAACAAAAAGGGATGAGCCTGCGCCAACCGGATTGTAATAGCTCATCTCCTGTGGAAGTGTGTAGGCTGCTTTATCTTTGGGCCAAACGTCGTATTGTAGATTGTAAGTATTTTGGGATGCGGCTAAGTAATAATATTTCAAAGCTTCAAGATTGGCTTCGAAATACTCTTTGTTGTGAGGAGGACAGGCTATCCGCGTCTTGTAAGTAGAATCAGCCGCAAACAAGAATTTTCCGTTTCCGGTAGTAAGCGGGTCATCCGTGATTTCTTCCTGAAAATCCACCATGATAACAAGGAGTCTGTCATTATTGGCAGGTCTCTTTGACGCTAAAGGCTGGTGATAATTAGCCTGGAGCAGATTTGTGTGGGGGTGGATTTTGGGCTTATTGATAGGCGTATGTTTTTGGACTGCATATTTCTCTGCATAGATATTAATGGCAAAGAGAAACACCAGCAGCAGGATTAGGAATGGACTTCGCCTATTCATATAAATCACACTACCCGGCATGCCACATCAAACCAGCGCAATGTAACCCATTCTTCTAAATGGGAAACACAGCCAGGTTTAGTAATAACCGATAGTAGCACCGTTTTCCAAACGGTGACAGGCATTTCCTGTGTATTAAAATTCCAGTCCAAGTGAGAAGGTTTTGTTGTAATCAACCAAATCCCCACCCGTTACCATAGCAAAATCAGCGAATATTCTATACTTTTCGGCAAAACTGTAATGAAACCCTACTCCAAAGCTTGGTCCAATGATGCTTCCTGCTTTATCATAGAAATAACCGCCTCTTAGAGAAATGATATCAAGGTAGTTATATTCTGCGCCTGCGCTCAGGACAGTAGATTGAATCTCATAAGTGGACGTGTCGTCATACCAGGCAGTAAAAATCCTTTTGTACAAAGGATCGTTATTGGCAAGGATTTTGGCAGCATCGGCAGAAAGGGTCAGTTTTTGTTTAAAGCCACCCAATACAGGAGTTCCTTCCGTCTCGGTAATCGAGTCAAAAACGCGATAGGCAAGTCCGGTTCTGAAAGTCATCGGCAATGGATCTTTTGCCTCATCAGTGAGGTATGTGACATCGGGACCGATATTCTGCATCACAACCCCGATATCAAATCTGGGGACTATCACATCCTTGAATTTGGAGCCAAGGTCGAAAGCATAAGACAGGGTCTTTCCTTTCTGGCTGGTATCACCTGTCACGGAACCGGGACCCAGATTGCTGTATAGGAACTTAAAGCCCATGCCCAGTCCAAATCTTTTTGGGATTACTTCGTAGCCGTAAATTACGTTAGCAGCAAATTCATTACTGGAGAAAGTACCCAATGAATTTCCGTTTCCGTCCGTTTGTTCCTGCGAGCCAAAATCCATCCAGACGATATTCACGCCCAGATTTCCCATATCCTGAAAATACTGGTTCCAGCCGAAGTATTCATAAAACATATCATTGACGCCGGAGCCTTCCAACCAGTTTGTATGCATTCCGGCAAATTGGGTTTTTTTGTTAAAAGCAGTTGCAGCGGGATTCCACCAGCCTGCATAAGCATCATCAACCACTCCGACATAGGCATTGCCCATACCGTTGGCACGAGAGCCGGGTTCGATGGCAAGAAACATCATTGTGGCTTCCGATATCGCATTCAAAGCAATCGGAATCGTAATCATCATAGCCATTATCACGACTAAGACATATTTTTTGGGTAAACTCCGGGACATTAACTACCTCCATCAAAACAACTTCGGATTGAAACAGGATAACAACATATTATCCTGCAACTAAAGTATAATGCATTTGACATTTCGAGCAAATACTGTTAACATGCATATACAGTCAAGAGAAAAGCTACACGCGATTGAAAAGATATTCTATAAAGCTAAGTTTTTTGCCTTTTGACTCCTTAAAGCATTGGTGCCGAAGGCCGGAATCGAACCGGCACGAGCTATTCACTCGGTGGATTTTGAGTCCACTGCGTCTACCAATTTCACCACTTCGGCACAGCTTGTTTCCAAAAAGCAGATTGTCCATAATCAGTCAAGCAGAAATTAGTTTTATGAACAAACCCAACATTTTTTAGTCAGTTGAGGGTAGCCAACCTACGTTTGTAGGATAGACGCCCTCGTCTGTCTAAACGGAGTTTCATGTTTTATATCAATAAGCTTAAGTCGGCGGAGGGCAGCCAACCTACGTTTGTAGGATAGACGCCCTCGTCTGTCTAACCGGAGTTTCATGTTTTATATCAATACGCTTAAGTCGGCTGAGGGCAGCCAACCTACATTTAAATGCTCGTTTACGTATTTTCCAAAGTTTTTGTTTGACATGAGCGTCCTTTTCAGAAACAATGAAAGACATTAGTGAAAAGTATTCTAATATAGTAAATGAAAAGGATATAGGATGTATAAGGAGCAGTATCATTTCCCTTTGCATAGGTTTGTCACACCTGAGCGGTTTGCTTGGTTGAAAGATAAGACAGCCAATTGTGAGACTCCGGTTTTAGTAATGGACTTGGAGCTGATAAAAAAAAGGTATCTTGACCTTGGACGCTGCCTTCCCTTTGCTCAGATTTATTATGCGCTCAAGGCAAACCCCATGAATGAAATAATTACCATGTTGCATGAGCTGGGTTCGAATTTTGACTTGGCGTCACGCTATGAACTTGACCAGGTCTTGGCTCTGGGCATTTCTCCCAAACGGGTAAGTTTTGGCAATACAATCAAGAAAAAGAAAGACATCGAATACTATCACAAAAAGGGCGTTGATGTCTTTGTCACAGACTCGGAATATGATTTGAAGAATCTGGCGGAAGCAGCTCCCGGTAGTAAAATCTTTTTCAGAATCCTGACGGAAGGCACAGGTGCAGACTGGCCTCTCTCCAGAAAGTTTGGTGCGCACCCTGACATGATATACCGTCTGATCATACAGGCAGTTGAGCTGGGTCTGATTCCCTGGGGCATTTCATTTCATGTGGGTTCGCAGCAACGCGATATCGGACAATGGGATGATGCGGTAGCCAGATGTAAATATCTGTTTGACGCAGTCGCAGAGCAGGGCATAGAGCTTCAGATGATAAATATCGGAGGTGGTTTTCCGGCAAATTATGTTGACCCCACTTTTGATATTGACCAATATTCGGAAGAAATAGTCCGCTTTTTGAAGGATGACTTTGGCGATAATATCCCTCAGATTATCCTGGAGCCGGGACGTTCCTTAGTAGCAGACGCAGGCGTAATAGTCAGTGAAGTGATTTTGGTTTCCAAGAAATCAAAGAACAATATCTATGACTGGGTTTATTTGGATGTGGGCAAGTTTGGCGGACTGATTGAAACAATCGACGAATCCATCAAGTTCCCTATCTATTTTGATAAGGAAGGTCTGGCGGAGGAAATCATTCTGGCAGGTCCCACCTGCGATAGCATGGATATTTTATATGAACATTACAAATACCACATGCCTGATAAAATCGTGCCCGGCGATAGAGCTTATGTATTTACTACAGGTGCATATACGCAAAGTTACAGTTCAGTAAACTTTAACGGCTTTCCACCCTTGAAAGCCATAATACTATAGACAGTTGTAGTGTAGGATTCTAATCCTACATAAGTTTGTAGCAGCTTTGGAAAGCTGCACTACCTTAGGAGAAAAGTATGTACTACATACCGGTCGAAACTGCAAAACGTCTGATTGTGGGCGTGTTTACCAAATTGGGTGTTCCGCAGCATGAAGCGGAAATTTGTTCAGAAGTGTTGATTGCGTCTGATTTGAGCGGTATTGAATCACATGGCATCGGCAGACTCAAGATGTATTATGACAGAATCAAACTGGGTGTGCAAAAGCCTTTAACTATGATTGATGTAATCAAAGACAAAGCTGCCACTGCGGTATGGGACGGCAATCACGGCATGGGTCATGTGATTGCCTTCAAAGCCATGAACGCAGCTATCGAAAAAGCGCGGCAGTTTGGGCTGGGAGCAATTGCAGTCCGCAATTCCACTCACTATGGAATCTGCGGTTACTATGCCCAAATGGCGATTGACCAAAACATGATTGGTCTTACTTTCACCAATGCCAGACCGTCAGTCTGTCCGACCAATGGGGTTACACCAATTCTGGGCACAAACCCAATCTGCTTCGGCGCTCCGACCGATATGCCCTATCCCTTTTTGTATGACGCCGCCACTTCCATAACCCAAAGAGGCAAGATTGAAGTTTTGGATAGGGAAGAGGTGGACACTCCGAGCGGCTGGGCAATTGACCTGGAGAATCAATTTTATACCGATACCAAAAAGTTGCTTGTGGACTTAGTTAAGATGAAGGCAGCATTGCTGCCAATCGGCGGTTCTGAAGAAGTTTCAGGCAGTCACAAAGGCTACGGGCTTTCTGTGATGGTGGAAATTCTCTCGGCTGCTTTGCAAAATGGCAGCTTTTTGGAAGGGTTGCACGGAACTGATGAGAACGGTAAGCCTGTACCCTATAAACTAGGACACTTTTTCTTGGCAATCAATGTAGATTTCTTTGTTGATATTGCAGATTTCAAGAGAACGACAGGCGAGATTTTGCGCCAAATTCAAGCTACACAGACAGCTCCGGGTAAAAATAAAATTTACGTGGCAGGCGAGAAAGAACACAATTCACAACTGCTTGTCAGACAACAAGGTATTCCTGTGATACCAAATTTACAAAAAGACATTGTAGCCATGCAAAATGAACTGGGACTGCAAATTATTGACCTCAATTAAAGAAATAGTTTGACAAGCTTATTACCCTCAGGTATTTATGTCATCATAGATTTCCAGGAGGTATGGAATGAAAAAAACACTACTTATACTATTACCCTTACTCTTCATTACATTGTTGTCAGCAAGTCACCTTACTCCGGTGGAATATAAAGGTGGCGTTGATTTAACTTATGGTGGAGAATTTAGGACTCGTGCTATTATGTTCAACGATCCCGCTGAATATGATGGCGGTTGGTTTGATAACCGTCTGCGTTTTGACTTAGCTGCAAAACTGGCAGACAAATTAGGTGTAACCTGGACAACTGAAGTTGGCAATATCCTTTGGGGTGGTGCTCATGGTTATGTCGGAACAAGTGATATTAATGTAGAAACCCGCGAGCTTTATTTGGATTATCAAATGAACTGGATGAACATGAAAGTCCGCATGGGTCAACAGTATTGGTATGACCATCGCAGTCTGGTACTGGATGATTATTTCTCAGGGGTCTCTGCTGACATGTCTTTGGCAGGAATTCCGACAGAATTTGGATTTCTTAAAGTAAACGAAGGTGCACTCAATCAGCTTGATGATGCTCAGGTTGCTTTTGCCAATATCATGTTCAAAGCTCCTGTTGAATGGGGTGTAACAGCTATGTTTGGGCAAAACCATGCTGCCAGGTCAGCAGATATTTGGTTAATACCCTATTTCATGTTGAATTTTGCTCCGGTTAGTTTAGACCTTACAGCCGTAATTGATGACAAGATGTTTCCGGAAAACGCTGAAGGTGACGAAAGCGAATTGGGCATTGCCTTTGCTGCAAAAGCTGATATCGACATGGGATTGAAGATTGGCGCAGACCTGTTGTATGTAACAGAGGAAGGTATCAATACGATTTCTTCATATTATGAGAATGGTCTTTATCTATTTGGCAACAAACTGCCTTATGATGGCGTGCAAATTGCCAGCGATTACAATTGGGGACAAGCTTATATGTCTATAGTCGGTAAAGTTGCTTATCCTTTCAACGATAAGATGGATTTCTATGGAGCTGTCGGTATGGCAACAGTTGACGACCCAATTGGCATGGAGCTTAATGCCGGCATGAACTACAAAATTATGGATGGCTTCACGTTTAATCCTGTTTTGGCAGTTGGTCAAACCGGCAAGGCTATTGATGCTGATGAAAACATGGTTTATATGCTGGGCGGATTGTTCAAAGCTGAATTCTAATACGAGACTTAAGATTCCCGCCTTCGCGGGAATGACTTTACTAACAAAAAAGCGGTGGATTTCCCACCGCTTTTGTTTTATAGGCTGAGTTTTCTTAATCAGCTCTTTAAGGCTGAGTTTACTTTATCAGCATCGTCTTAATTATTTTGGTCTTGCCCTGCGTGTTGACCTTGATGAGATAGACTCCGCTACCAACCGCATTATCATTACCGTCTTTTCCATTCCAGGTGAATTTATGGGTTCCTTTACCAAGCTGACCATTTGATATACTGCGCACATGCTGACCTTTCACATTGTAAATATCAACGTTCACAGTTCCTTTGGCAGCAGTGCTGAAAGCTATCTGCGCTTCCGGATTAAACGGATTGGGATAAACCTTGAGACCGGAAATGACCGGCATGGTTTCATCTTCATTGCCAGTGAAATAGTTATGCACCACAATCTGACCATTGACAACGCCTGCGCCGGCAGGAATATATGTAAAGCTGTTGCCGTGTTGGATATCGTAATTCAAGTCACCGATTACTATGCTGGCTCCATAAGTTTCGGGGAAAAGCGAAGTATCGACAATGAAGCTGACAGGGTTTGTATTACCAAGCTCCAGGCGGAAGTTCCAGATTTTCTCTTCCTGCGGGTCATCGGTAAAGGCACTGCGGTATTCTGAATTCAGATTGAAATCCATAAACAGGGTGTCAACGTGCGCTCTGTAAAGGTAAAGTCTTGTTTGCACATCTGTCGGCTTATTGGGAGGTTCGGGCAAGTCGTAATTAAACTCATAGTCGTCTGTGCTCAGGGCATTGCTACCGATTTCCAAAGCATCCGTGTCACTGCCGTTCTGCCCGGTACTCAACTTTAACACCCAATACGGAGTAATCGGCTGAACACCGGGACCTGCATAATAAGGGATAAAGTTGACAATAGCAGTCATAGCAATAGTTCCATAGTATTTAATCAGGAACGCCTCATAAGGATATATCACATCTGCCTGGACATATTGTCCATCGCGACAGACAAATATGCCGCGGGAGATAAGGTGCTGATCCAGCATTTCCGCAAAGGTATATGTAATATTATTCACCCGGAAACGCAAATCCTCGATGCCATAAGCACAAAGGTGGGGATTGGGTATCAGATTCCAGCCGGTTAACAACCCAAAAGATATGCTGTCTTGCTGTATCGGCATGGTGGAACTATATTCAAAAGTGCTGTTCTTTTGAATCCAGTAGCCCTGACCAAAGCTGAAAGGAATTGACGGTTGCCACGCACCGGTGGCATCCATCATCCAGCCCAGGGCATTTTCCCCAAATACGCCCGGAACAGTAAAAGTACCATTATTCCAGATATTGGACCGGGTGAATAATCCCGGCTCGGGGGCGATGACTATGCTCATGGGCACGATTCCAAACGAGTAAGCAGACGTATTTCTAATCCACTGTCCGTCAGAAGTCCAAGTGTCCAGCACAAATCTGGCATTCTGCATATTCAAATCCGTTGGAAAGCCGAAACTATAGCTGGTAATGGTATTGGGTAGATTTGAAATTACATACAGACTATCCGTATCATTCTGAATGGACAGATTGTAATGGTCAACCAGGAAGCTATATGATGTGCTCCAGTAAAAGGATTGATTTGAACCGCCCTGATAAACCCGGTTTGGCAAGCCGGAAATGTATGGTACCGGCTGCAGGTTGCCCCAATACAGTGTAAAGCTTTTGTAATTGGCATCAGCATTCGTAAAAGTATAAGCACCTGCTTCCAGATTAACCAACAAACCGTTGCTGTTATCCCTCAAATAGAGCTTTTCAGAATAACGGTCAAAGCTATCATCCACCCGGAAAACCAACGGTGAATTTATCTGGTCTGTTCTCACTCTGATTGCCCAGGTTTTGATGTCCGTTTCAGGATTAAAGTCATCCATTACTTCCTGTTGGAGATAAGTTCCGTTTGACCCCCAATACTGTTCCCAAAATGCTCCATACACATAATTTGAAGTTGGGGCTGTGGCTTTGATAACATCATAGTCACCGTCATTGCCGGAAGAGGCATTGGGATTGACCGAAAAGGACAGAGAGTCAACCATAGAGTTGTCATCTTTGCCCACATACAAAGTAAAATAGTCTCTGGGATAACAGGTTGCGGTCACCTGATTGGGAAATTCCAATTGACTTGTATTGACGCTGGCAACCTTGTAAGTATAGGTCAAGCCGTTTGTGACACCATTATCCACCCACTGATAATTAGAATTTCCACTCATCAGGTTTACGTTGGAAAAATAGCTGTCCTGCAATTGATATTCTCCTCCGTCAACGCTCCGGTACAATTTAAAACCGAGGTTATCCTGTTGATTTGTCACATTCCAAACAACCAGAACCTGATTATCCTTGCCGATTCCCTTGAAGTTGGTGATTTTTGCGGGACTGGTAAGTATTTGAACTTGATTTGACAAATCAGAATAGTTTCCGTTTTTGTCTTTAGCCCTGATTTTAAAATAGTAATTGGTTCCGTTGGAAAGTCCGGTCACATTGATTTGTTCGCAATAGGGGCTTGCCAGATAGGCATCATTAGCTCTGGAAAAGATGGAGTAATTTGCCAGTCCGATGGGTTCTGTCGCATACAAGATTTCATAGGTGTCGAAATCAAAATCGTCAGCTTTCTGCCACCTAAGAGTGGCATAATCATAGGATTGGTTGAAGGCAACCAGATTTGACGGATTGGTGGGAGCCATATTATCATTCATGGTGAAGGCTGCGCTCATGACTTCATGCATGTCCTCCATCCAGATTGAGTAATACTGAACTGCATGCGCAAATAGGTTATCCATATCCCAGCGTTGGGTTGTGGCATTCCATCCGTAAAACCACTTATTGTTATTATCATTCAAAGCATAGCAATTGGGCAATTCACTAATTTCGGCATGGAAGAAAGGCTCAAAGACATCATAATCATTCCATCCTGCCAACGTGTAATTCATCTGCACATTTTGAGAGTATGCCGGTAAATCAAGATAGTTGTTTACATCAAAAGTAGTGTCTGCATTGGTATAAGTGAAGGGATGCACCGAATTCTGCACAGTGTAATAATCATTCAGATATACGTCCCGATTACTGCCGATTGTATTTGCCGGGATCATCAGATAATTGCCCTGATTAATCAAATCCAGCTTAAGTCTGGACAAGTCCCGAATGGGCAGATTGGGGCAATTGCGGTTGTTCCCGGCAGAGATTTGGATATTGGCAAATCCTTGATGCAGAGTCCAGTCGTAGGAATGGATTTGCACAGAGAATTCCTTTTTCCCGGTATCTGTTCTGATTTTATTGCAGAATTTGGTATAGGCAGGATAGAAGGGGTGGTTGTTTGTGCGGGTGGGGTCACTCAGTGACTTGCTATTGGTATAGGGAGCCACATTTGTCCATTTCACTTCCCTGCCGGCACCGGTAATCATTAAATAAGTGGCATTCCACATATTGAAAGCTTCATAGCTCAAAGTCGGTGCAATAAAATCATCACAGGGATGTGGCACTGTTATAATTGTCCTGGCATCTCCCGAAGGGTTATAAATATACAAACCCCAGCCCCATTCAAAAGCACCGATTTCATCATCATAAGGGTCAAGCGTGCCATTATCATCCACCGAATTATTGGGCATTTCCCTCAACATGTAATATGTTCGGTTGGAATCAGTATCATTAAATTGAACCATTTCATAGGGAAATGTAAACATAACCAGCAGGTCGTCCACCATAGTCCAGTCCTGAGCCACAAAAGCATCGATAACCAATCCCCAGTTTGAGAGTTCTGTAGCAGTCGGTATATTAAAATCACCAAATCCGGTAGTCTGCACATCCCAGGGAGAATAGACATTATAGCCGGGTAAGGTAATCTTTTCAGCTAAATGTGAAATCCAGTTATCGTATTCGCAGGCAGGTTCGTGCCCATAAATAAACCCTTTCAGTGAAGCAGTTTCAACCACCATTGAAGGCAGAAGAATTACATAAATCAGCAGGAGTGCGGTTAATATATACTTTTGCATAGTCAGTCCTCTCTATAATACATATATTTTATTTCTATTCCAAATTATTTGGCACGTTCCAATGTCGTCAAGACTTATCTTTGGGGAAATGGAATTGAATTTCCAATCAGTACTTAAATCATTTTGACAGTGTTCTATGTATATCCATAATCCTTTGTTGAAATCTTTGCCCGTTGTTTTTTACTGTGCCGCTATTATACAAATATCCCTCTTCCTGATAAACCATGATGGCGGTTTTATTGACTATTTTATAGTTGACCTCTTCGACGCACAGATAGGCAAATCTATCATACTTTCCGGTTTTCAGGGGAACACAATTGGCAGGGAAAGTGTAACTGCATTGATTGGCAGGAATTTGTTTTGCATACCTTTTTGCCGAATTTTGAAAATAGTAAACCCCATCAATTAAATACTTTGTGTCGGCTATCACAAACTGATATTCGTTTGTTGTACTGACTGCCCAATTCAAAGTAAGGGGTTGCTGGTAATCATAACTGGCAGGAAAAGCCGCGCTGGCTCTGTGAATTGCTTCAATATGGGAATTGAGCACAGCATTATTATTGATATTCAGGGTAATGAGTTGTTCGCCTGAAATCGAATAACCGGTATCGGACCACCAGCCGTCACCATAATACCCGTTATCATGATAAAGCAAAGGCACCAAAGTATCTCCAATTGAAACACTGACCAGGTCGTATATCGAATTGCGCGTGCCATCATGACTGTCTTCATAATAGTCTGTATCATATAATGATACGTTGTAAAAATCCTTGCCCGAATGAGAATCTACATAGCTGAATGTCAAAACTCTCTTAGCATCATTAGAGCTTACCTGATTTGGTTCAGAAGGCACATCAACCTTGCGTCTGTCACAGCCGAAGGCAAAAATAGTTAAAAGCAGACCTACAATAATGCTCAAAACTGTCGTTTTCATAATCACTCCTCCAATTTGATAAATTTAACTTTGATTCCGCCTGCTTCGAACCTGAGCATTGTTTTATAGGTATGGCTAAACTCGTGTTCCTGCGTTTCAGGCAGAATAAAATAGACGCCCTGACCTCTCCTTGACATATTAAAAAGTTCGTACCAGATAGTTTGGATGGAATCAACGCCCATCCGTTTTCCCCATGGCGGATTTGTCACAACCGTGCAATTTTTGTCAACGGAATTCTCACCCAATCTGGCAATACTGAATGTGATGAAATCATCCTGATTGGCTTTGTGAGCATTGATTTTGGCAGAGTTTACCGATTTTCCATCAATATCGCCGGCACTGACGGTAACAGTCGGCTGCTCAATGACGTTATTCAGCAATTCTTTTTTTAGTTTGGCATAGACATCTGGTTGAAAAGTTTTCCATTTTTGAAAGGCAAACTCCCTGAATTCGCACCATGGGACTTTTTTTGCCATCAGAGCAGCTTCAATGGCTATCGTACCCGAACCGCACATTGGGTCATGCAATTGATTAAACTGCTCTATCCAACCGGCTGCATAAAGCATACCACAAGCCAGCGTTTCCCGCAAGGGAGCGTCTTCTTTGCAGATTCCGTAACCTCTTTTATGCAGATGTGCACCGCTTGTGTCCATGCGCACCGTGAATTTGTCGTGCTTGGCATAAACGACTATCAGCTGCGTATTTTCTTCATCCGGACTGCCCACCACGGTGATGGTTTTGTTGAAAACGTCCGACAGGGAATTGATAACTCTTTCCGCTATGGCTTTTTCATGATATAATCCGGATTGATAGGAACTGACATGGATGCAGACGTTTTGAGCCTCCAGATAATCCTGCCAGTTGATTTGCTGCAAGTGGTTTTCCAACTGGGCAAAGCTTTTAGCTTCAAATTCAGCAATTTCTATCAATACACGTGATATGCATCTGCAAGCGAAATTGAGCTTCATCACTGTGCTCAAATGTCCGAACAGAAAAAACCCGCCTTTTATTCTGACCAAATCCTTGTAACCCAAAGCCTTGATTTCTTGCTCTGCAACATCTTCCAGACCCGGCTGTACCACGATAAATATTCTAAATGGTTTCATAATGCTATTATACTATAAGCCGTTAATTCTGCAAGCTTATTTTACCGAAGCCAACTATTCCAACTTTGAAAAATCATTTTGATGTTTCCTGATTTGAGTTGACACTTTAATGTTTTTAGGGGATATTCTTCTTGTCAAGACCAATCTTCTTTATCTTGACTACCAGTGCTTTAGAGTAGGTTCTTGCCCCCTGCCCGGGCAGG
>Ga0247841_10004355_pt1 | contig 24483 bp, 23 predicted proteins | sample LaCruzMarch2015__2_FD_192410 | JGI IMG/M metagenome (GOLD analysis project Ga0247841, IMG submission 192410) | Freshwater microbial communities from meromictic Lake La Cruz, Castile-La Mancha, Spain - LaCruzMarch2015_18m | ecosystem: Environmental > Aquatic > Freshwater > Lake | place: Spain... | reverse complement strand
GACCTCCATCGCAGCTAACGCAGCGCAAGCGGCATCAATCCCCACCCCCGCATCCTCCGCCGCAGCCAGACCCGCCATCCGATCCGCCGTCGCCACCAGGCGATCCATCACCACGCCCGCCAGTGTACGTCCAGCAACCACCCGAACATCCGCTGCCACACCCGGTTGATGACGATCCATCGCTCCGCTTCCGCCTGCGGTAGAACATCAACAGCATAATCAAACTGATGCCGCCCCAGATCGCCACGCCCGCCAAAATCCAATCCGGCCGCTGCAGCAACGCGCTTCCATAGAACGCCCCCATCAAAACCGGCATCACGAACACGCTGAACACGAACGCTATTCGCCGGTTGCCCGTCGCCAGAAGGAAGCAGTTCATAAACAGCGCGATCCAGTACGCTTGCAGCAACCCATTGCCGCCAAGGTCCCGACCGCCGCTCGCCGCAACCGCCTCTCCAACGGTTTGAACCCAAGGCACCATAGCTGCCGCGCCAAGCCCAAGCCCAACCCACAGCCCGCTCAACCAAGGCTTGGCGATAACCCAATGCTTGGCCGTATCAACGCGCTGAAATCGCTCCTGCCCGGCAAATCGCGCCTCAGGTTCCGGCCACACATCCCGCGGCGGGTCCTCACCAAAATGCGCCCGGTAGCTGTCCAATGTCCGGCCATACCAGTCCGTATACTTGGCCGTCTCATCCGCTCCGCCAGCCGTCGGTCCATGGTGCAGCGGCGCGCCGAGCACCTTCCGGCACATCACGTCCCAATAATTTCGCGTATAGACCAGATGCAGGTGCCAGACCTGATCGACATCGTCCGGCGGTGTCACGGGATGCCCAGCGCGGGCCGCGAGATACAAGAACCGGCGATATTCGCCGATCACGCGGGCTGAATACGCCGCGCTCCAACTATTCTCCCGCGCCAGCCGTTGCTCGAACGTGAGCGCTGCGGGACCATCATTAAAGTTATGCGCTGCGATCGCCTGCCATAACTTTTCATCGAGCCGGATGCTCGGTCGCTTTGTCTCTAACATCTGCAGCCTGTGTAGCAGATTTGACCTGGCACATAAATGACAATCCCAGAGTGTGTTTAAGCAAAGCCAAATTTGCCAATCACCCCCATATTCGCTAAGCCGCCTTTCCTCATCCGCCAGAGCCGCCGCCCGCCCATGACCTATACCGTCGCCGCCCTCTACCAGTTCGTGACCATCACCGATCCGCAGGCCCTGCGCGAACGCCTCCTTGCGGCAGCGCTTGAAAACCACATCATCGGCTCGCTGCTGGTTGCCCCCGAAGGCCTGAACGGCACGATTGCAGGCACCCAAGACGGCATCGACGCGACCCTCGCCGTCATCCGCACTGAACTCGCTAAGGCAGCCTCACAAAGCCCCCCGCAACAATCGCGCTCGAATGCCCCCCGCTGCGTCGGCCTCAGCGTCAAGTTCTCAGCCGCCACCACCAAGCCCTTCGCCCGCATGAAGGTCCGCCTGAAGCGCGAGATCGTGACGCTCGGCGTCCCCGAAGCAAACCCCGCCATCCGCGTCGGCACCTATGTTGCCCCCCAGGATTGGAATGCGATCATCTCGGACCCCGAAACCATCGTCATCGACACCCGCAACGATTACGAGGTCGACGTTGGCACGTTCAAAGGCGCACTCAACCCCAAAACGGCGAGCTTTGGCCAATTCCCAGCCTACGTGAAAGCCAACTTCGATCCGCAAAAGCACAACAAGGTGGCCATGTTCTGCACCGGCGGCATCCGATGCGAAAAGGCGTCGGCCCTCATGATCAATATGGGCTTCAACGACGTCTACCACCTCGACGGCGGCATCTTGAAATACCTGGAAACCGTCCCGCCCGAGCAAAGCCTGTGGCAAGGCGAATGCTTCGTGTTCGACGAACGCATTGCAGTCACCCACGGCCTCGCCGAAGGCATCACCCGCCTCTGCCCCGTCTGCGACGACGCGATGCTCGATGGCAAAACCTGCCCCCGCTGCTCCAACGCGGAAACCACTCAACCTCAAATCACTCCATAAATCAGGCGTCCAGGGGCCTTAGGCCGCTGACCCTCACGTCACTGACGTTTCCCCATCGCCAGAGGACCTCCGCCCCATGAAAATCACTTGGCTCGGCCACGCCAGCTTCCGCATTGACATTGCAGATCAAGTCCTGCTGATCGACCCTTGGCTCGACGGCAACCCGTCCTTCAAAGGCCACGACCGCGCCGCTGCAATCGCAGGCGCGACCGCCATCCTCATAACCCATGCCCACGGCGATCACGCCAGCGAAGCCGAGACCATCGCCAAATCCGCCAACATCCCCATCGCCTGCATCGCCGAACTGAGCGACATCTGGGCGAAGGACGGCGTCAAGACCATCGGCTTCAACAAGGGCGGCACCATCAAACTCGGTGCCGTTGCCGTCACGATGGTCAACGCCATCCATTCGTCGACCATTGACTTCAAGGGCGCAATGATCCCAGCGGGCTCGGAAGCCGGCTACATAATCTCAGGCGAAGGCCACACCATCTACGTCTCAGGCGACACCGACGTCACCTCCGATATGGCGATCTGGAACGACCTTCACGCCCCCGACATCGGCATTTTGAACTGCGGCGGCCACTACACCATGGACATGACGCGCGCGGCTTATGCGGCCCGCAAATTCTTCAATTTCAAGACCGTGATCCCCAGCCATTACAAGACCTTCCCGATCCTGGCCCAAAACGCCGACGACCTCAAAGCCGCCCTCCCCGGCGTCACCGTCCTCGAACCCAACGTCATGCAACCGATCACACTTTAAGCCTAGCCCCGGGGCCACCCCGGCGCGGGAGAACGAGGGCCGCGCAGGCCCTCGTCCTTCAGTCAATACCCCGCCGCACGCCCGTCACTGCGCGGATCGCTCGCCGCCTCGATGGTCCCCGCCCGCGCTCCGCTCGCGTGCACCACCAGCGCGCCTGCATGTCCCATCGTCTCCTCAAACGGCCCGACCACATCCACGTCATGACCCGCCGCCCGCAACGCCGAAACAACGTCGGGCGCAAACCGGCTTTCGATCCGCAGGTTCGTCACATCCGACCCCCACGTCCGCCCAAGCAGCCACCGCGGCGCGGTCACCGCCGCCTGCAAATCCAGCCCATAATCGGCATAGCGCGTATACACCGCCGCCTGCGTCTGCGGCTGTCCCTCTCCGCCCATCGTCCCATACGGCATCACGCGCCCGTCCTTGAACAGCGCCATCGCCGGCTGGATTGTGTGGAACGGTCGGCGGTAGGGTTGCAACGCATTTGTATGCCCCGCATCGAGCCCGAACGAGGTCCCCCGGTTCTGCCACACGATTCCGGTCGACGGCAGCACCACGCCAGACCCGAACTCCCAATAGATGCTCTGAATGAAGCTGACCGCTGTCCCATCCTTGTCGATGGCCCCGAGCCAGACCGTGTCGCCCGTCTTGGCAACCTGCGGCCACGCCATCGCCCGCGCGCAATCGATCTGCGCCGCACGCACATCCAAATCCGCCGCTGCAAGATACGCACGCGGATCAGCGCTCATAAACGCCGGATCGGTTACGTGGGCATCGCGCACCAAAAACGCCTGCTTCGTCGCTTCGACCAGTCGATGGACATAATCAAACCGCTCAGCCTCCGCAGGCTTGATCCGATCGAACAATCCCAAAATCATCATCGACGCCAGCCCCTGCGTCGGCGGCGGCATCCCATAAGCCGTCGCCTGCGACAGCGCCACCGCCAGCGGTTCCACCATCAACGCCCGATGCCGCTCAAAGTCAGCCCGCCGCAACGGTGACCCAGCCCGTTCCAGTTCCATAGCCAGTGAGGCCGCCAGGTCGCCGCGATAAAAATCGTCTAGTCCCACCGCTGCCAGCCGATCCAGTGTATCGGCCAAAGCCACGTTACGAAACACACTCCCCATCAGTGGCGGCCCGCCCGCTGGCATAAACGTCGCGGCAAACCCGGGCACGACTTCGAGCTCAGCCCGCTTGCCCACATTGTTCTTCGCCTGCGTCCCCGAAGCTGGAAATCCAGCCCGCGCATAGTGCGCCGCATCCGCCAGCAACCGTGACAACGGCATCCGCCCGCCAGCAGCCGCACTCACCTTGAGCGCCGCCTCCCAGCCAGACACGGCCCCAGCGACCGTCAACGCCGCGAGCGGCCCCCGCGACGGGATCGCCGTTCGACATCCCTGTTCGCGATAATAGCCGACCGTCGCCAACCCCGCCGACGCGCCGCACGCGTCGATGGCAACCGGTGGCGTCCCGCCATGCGAGATCAGCCAGAAATTGTCGCCACCAAGCCCGTTCATATGCGGATACACGACCGCGATCGTGCTCGCCGCCGCAACCATCGCCTCAATCGCGTTCCCGCCCTCGCGCAGCACTGACAGACCGGCCTCCGCCGCCAGATGATGGGGAGCAACAACCATGCCCCGTGTCGCGCGCGTCGTGTGCAGCATGAGTGATGGTCCTTGGGCGTGTCGTCAGTGATGGTTTGGAACGGGATGAGGTCAAGAATCGCCGGGTGCCAGAAGCTGCGCGAAGCCAATACGGCCAGTATTGGCAAGCGGAGCGACGCCGCAAACGGCCATTCTGGGCCTCACCGCGTCGCGGCGCGGGCAATTTGACCGATGGATGGGTGCGTTGCTTTTCCTAGCAAGCCGATCAGGCTTGCGTCGTCAAGCGCCTGCCCCTCGATCAAATTTCCCAGCGTCCAGCCCGAATCCATAACTGACGACACGCCCTAAGGATCGCCGGTAAGAACAGCCTTCGTGTCGGGCTTACCCGATGCAGCCCCGGTCAGTTCATGGCCCGCATCCGCAGGCAGCCGCACCATGTAAATGATCGACGTCGACGCGATGGCCGCGACCACAAAGATCGCCGTCGAGAAATCGCCTGCCTGCGGTGTCGCGTGCCGATGAAAGGCCTGCGATAACTCCAGCGCCAACGCCCCGATCGCGACCCCCATACTCAGCGACACCTGCTGGGCAACGCTGGAAATGCTGGTCGCAGCCCCCGCATCTTTGGGCTCGATGTCGGCATACGACAGCGCATGCATGCTGGAAAACTGCAACGACCGGAACATGCCCCCGACCAAAACGACGGCAACGATCACCAGATGCGGTGTCGCCGCCGTAAACAGTCCGAGCGCGGCCAGCGAGCCCACGGCCAGCGCCGAATTCACAATCAGCACCCGGCGAAATCCGAACGCGTTGAGAATGGCCCCGCCCACGACCTTCATCGCCAACGCGCCCACCGCACTGGCAAACGTCAACATCCCCGACGTCAGCGCATCAAGTCCAAACCCCAGTTGCAGCATCAGCGGTAACAAGAACGCAGACGCCCCGATCCCGATGCGAAACAGCGATCCCCCCGAAATGCCAGCCTCAAACGTCGGCAGTGCAAACAGCCGCAAATCAAGCAACGGATGCGCCACATGGCGGGCGTGCCGCACATAGGCAGCTCCAGCCAATGCTCCCACGCCAAACGAAAGCGCCACGGCCCAGTCGGGCGCCACGTGCCGTCCGAGCGCCGTCGCCCCGAGGATCAACCCCACCAGCGCAATCGCACACAACACAAATCCGCGCATATCCAGCGGCGTCGGCGGCGGCCGCGCATCGTCGAAATACACCGTCGCCATCATGATCCCGATCACCCCGATAGGCACATTGACCAGGAAAATCCACCGCCAGTCGGTGTAGGTCACGATCGCTCCGCCGATCAGCGGCCCCATCATCGGTCCAAGCAGTGCTGGAATGGTCAATGTCGCCATGGCGGACACGAGTTCGGATTTCGGCACCGACCGCACGATCATCATCCGCCCGACAGGCGTCATCATCGCCCCGCCGACGCCTTGCACAAACCGCCAGAACACAAATCCCGCCAGCGACGACGAGAACGCGCAGCCAATCGAGGCAATTAAAAACACCACCAGCGCCCACCGGAACGTCGTCCGCGCGCCCAGCCGGTCCGCCACCCAACTCGAAATCGGAATAAAGACCGCGAGGCCGACCAGATAAGACGTGATGGCGAGCTTCAGCGAAATCGGATCGACGCCCAGATCGCGCGCAATCGTTGGCAACGCCGTCGCCAGGATCGTCGAGTCCATGTTTTCCATGAACAACGCCGTCGCCACGACCAGCGGAATGATACGAATTTTCATCCGCGCGGTATGCGTTTCCCATTCCCGCCCGTCAACACCGGCAAAACGGCCCCGACCTTCCATCCAGCCTTACTCTCAGGCACGAAACCGGCCAACCTGGCCACCTATTCCCCGCGTAAAACACCTTCTCCGGCCTATTATTCATTTGGCACCCATTGGCGACTCAGCCGAAAAGCCGTAACTACAAGTCGAGCGTCCAGCCAAGCGAAAGGAGGGGCCCATGGGTTTCCGCTTCCAAAAACGAATTCCGATTTTCCCCGGCGTCTACCTCAATCTGAGCAAGTCCGGTGTCAGCCTCAGCCTCGGCGGCCACGGCGCAACGGTCAATCTCGGCGGACAGCGCCGCATGGTCACCTTAGGCATCCCCGGCACGGGCTTGAGCTACCGCTTGCCGTTAACCGGGGCTGTGACGGTCGTCATCATCGCGGTCGCCGTGGTGCTTGGCCTCATCTGGCTGATTGCGCCCGATCTCATCCGCCCCGCCCTTCACTGGTGGCAGCCAAAAATCTTCTGATCCCAATCAAAAAAAGGCCGCCCTCCGGGGCGGCCTTTTTCATTCAAACCAGACTCGATCAGCCCATCATCTCTTCGACGTGTTCCCAGTTCACGAGATTGTCGAACCACGCTTCAAGATACTTCGCGCGCGCATTGCGATAGTCGATGTAATAGCTGTGCTCCCAAACATCGCAGCCCAGAATTGGCTTCGCGCCATGCATCAGCGGGTTTTCCCCGTTCGCCGTTTTGGAAATTTCGAGCTGACCGTCACGGATCGCAAGCCAGCACCAGCCCGAACCGAACTGCGTTACGCCGGCATTGATAAAGTCCGCGCGCACCTTATCAAACCCGCCGAGCGGCTCCATCAGCGATGAAAGCGCCGCCGGAATTTTCTTGCCGCCGCCATTCTTCTTCATCCACATCCAGAAGTGATTGTGGTTGTAGTGCTGTCCGATGTTGTTGATCAGGCCAGCATTTTTGCCCGCATAGGCGGCGAGGCAAATCTCTTCGAGGCTCTTGCCTTCCAGACCTGAGCCGACGATCAGCTTATTGCCGTTATCGACATAAGCCAGATGATGCTTGTCGTGATGAAATTGCAGGGTTTCCGCCGACATAAACGGTGCCAGCGCGTCGTAGGCATACGGCAACTCGGGAAGCTTGAATGACATGGGACTTTTTTTCCTGCGATTGAGATGGAACAGGCGGCAACCTTACGCCAATCGTGACGGCGCAATACGAACAACGGCAGCAACCTTATCAGCGGTGGCGAAGAACCGACCAGTCAGCTCTTCACGACCAAGTCCGGGGTCTGCGTTAGGGTTCCAGCCACACCCATCGGCGAACAAAAAATAGACCGGGGCGGCTGCAACATCGCCAATGGCGCATGAACCGGCTCACAGTATCTACCCACTGGAGCCCCTGAAAGCAATTGGCTCGTACCCGCCCCCGCGTTGGCTGCGGCTGATTGGCGAGGCTGATTGGCCACGACCCTTAAAAAGGGAGAGGGGCGCAGCATCCCTGACCGCCGCGCCCCCATCGAAAACACCGGGGAAAGGTGTTGATTCAGGGTGAGAAATGCATAAGACAACCCGCTTGAACTCCGGCTGAATACGCCATTCATCGCCCATTCACCGCCTGGCCCGTGGCGCTTGGCGTCTCTGGTTAAACAGCCGTCCAAACCCGTCACCGGCTATTCGACCATCCATACCGGTCTAACGGCCGTTGAGAGAGGATTGTTTGCCGCATTCGACTTGGCAAACAGGAAGATTGGGCCGCAGAGCATTGGCGGAGCATCCCAAAACCGTGATTTTTGAACAAATCAGCCACGGGACAAAGCAGATTGACGCGAAATTGTGGCTTGAATTGTCGAATAGGATCGGTCATTAGCAATAATTGAACAATTACGCCTTATCACGGTCTGAACCTTGTAGACCGTTATCACATCGCCAGACAATCTCTGAACTCACCAAGTGTTCAGACGACCGCATAGAACCCATTCGCCTTCAGTATCAAATCGAAAGGACTAAGACGTGGCTACCCCCAATGTTGACAAGATGTCGCTGAAAGATCTGATGGAACTGGACCTTAAAGTCCAAAAGGCTCTCGGCATCGCAAAAGAACGTGAGCGCGCTGAACTTAAGCACAAGATCGCAGCTCTTGCCGAAGACTCAGGTTTCTCGGTCAGCGAATTGTTCGGTGGCCGCAGCGTCACGAAAGGCAAGTCGTCGGGCGTTGCAAAATACAAGAACCCGGACAACTCTTCTGAAACCTGGACCGGTCGCGGCCGCAAGCCAAATTGGCTCGTTGCTAAACTGGGCAAAGGCGCGAAAATGGCTGACTTCGAGATCTAATCTCGGTTGGCCAACACAGCGATCACAGCCGCAAACTTGATCCAGATCGTACAAAACAGCCCCCGATGCGACCGCATCGGGGGCTGTTTCTAATTTTAGGTCGACGTATTATTCAGCTATCCTGGCCACGCGCGACGCCAATGTCGACAAAAGCGCCGCCCGATCGGCGATAAAGCCCGAGGCAATCCACTCTGCTTCGATATCCGCCAGCAGCACACCAACCTGTGGTCCAGGCGATACGCCCAGCGCGCAGACATCTCCGCCCGTCAGCGCAAAACGCGGCATGGTCCATCGCTCCGGCAAATTCAAGAGGCGCGCAAATAACGCATCATCAGCGGCAAGCCCACTCTGCGCCCAGGCCATTAAAACGGCGTCGCAATAAGTTGGAGTTCCAAGACGATAGAGCGCACGCTTGGCGTCCGCCTCCGTCATCCCGGGCGTAATGTTCCCCCGATTGATGATCACGTTGATGAGCCGCTGCCGGTCCCGCGACGACAGCTTAAGCCGCCCATGTAAAGCCTCCGCATCGGCCCGGCTCGCAACGCCAAGCGCTGCCAACCCTAACACGCCATCCCGCGCCCGGCCGTGCGCTGTCTCAATCATGCCCAATCGGACAAACGTCTCGATCTGCGCGGTCCCGCTAAAAATCGCCGAATAGACGCCGCACGCCACCATCGCTTTCGTCACAGCCAGCCCATGGCGCGCTGCAAATAGCTTCAGCAATTCGCTCTGAATGCGCTCGCCCGAGAGTGCCGCGAGCCCATCGCGATGAACAACGCACGCATCAAGTCCGGCAGCATCAAGCTCCCCGTTCGCGCTGTAGGCAGCCGTAAACCGGAAAAATCGCAGAATGCGCAGATAATCCTCGCAAATACGCAGCGCTGCAGACCCGATGAATCGGACCCGTACCGGGTCTAAATCTGCCATCCCGCCCAAAGGATCGAAAACGCAGCCATACCGGTCGCAATAAAGCGCATTGATCGTAAAATCCCGCCGCGCAGCGTCCTGTGCCCAATCGGCGGTAAATTCCACGGTGGCATGACGGCCATCGGTCTCGACATCGCGGCGCAACGTGGTGACTTCGAAAGGCACGCCTTGGGCCACGACCGTTACGGTCCCGTGCGCGATCCCCGTCTCGAAAGTTTTCAATCCGGCAGCCTTCGCAAACCGTATCGTTTCGTCGGGTTTTGCCGTGGTCGCAATGTCGATATCGGTCGCTGGCAGTCCCAAAAGCGCATTGCGAACAATGCCACCGACCGCACGCGCCTGAAACCCTCCGGCCTCCAGAGCTGCAAACACACATTGAGTTGCAGACGCCTCCAACCAATCGGCGCGAATGGTCTGATCGAGCGTCATTTCATGCGGCCAGGAATGACTTTGCCATCTTTGAACTCGGCTGGCTCATACGCCTGACCGGGTTTACCCGGCCCCACATCTCCAAACACCGACAAGACGAGCGCAACGAGGCTTGCGCCCAAAACCGATAGCGTCAGGAGTGGTGCCCGGTTCAATACGCTGACAAAATTGGCCCCGTCGCGGCGAAACAACATTGAAAACGAAACATAAAGCGCAGTTGGAGCCAAGAACAGCAACACGTTCTCGATCAAAACACGGATCATTGAGCAAACAGCCTTTCGTGCATGTTCTTCAAAATACCTGCGGTCGCCCCCCAGATATACCTGTCTTCATACGGCATGGCGTAGAACCGGCGTTCTGCACCTTGCCAGATTTTCGTATGCGTTTCGTGATTTTGCCGATCCATCAGATACGCAAGCGGCACCTCAAACGCTTCAGTCACCTCATTTTCCTGTAGACGCAGCGTAAAACCCGGCTGGATCAAAGCAACCAACGGCGCGATGGCATATCCCGTTCCTGTCCGGTACGTATCGAGAAAGCCCAGCGGCGTGATAAAGGACATCGGCAGGCCGATTTCTTCCTCCGCCTCCCGCAGCGCCGCATCCGCTGGCGTCAGATCGTCCGGATCAATCCTCCCGCCAGGAAACGCAATTTGTCCTGCATGTTTCGACAGCGTGGAAGCCCTCTGCGTCAACAATAAAGTCATCGGTTCCCGCGCAACGATCCCCACCAGCACGGCCGCTGCCGTCAATTCAGACACGGGATGCCAATCGTCTGGATTGAGATCAAAATCGCTTGGCGACGAGCGCGCCGGCAGCCCCGGGGGCGGCGTCAGGGCAAGCGTCCGCAGTGCGTGGCGCGCAAATCCGGCGACACCAAACACATCCTCTATCGAACGATGGAAACTCACGCCTTCGGTCATGGAGCGAAATCGAGCACTTTCGTGTTAACGTCGTATGCCATGTTTCTGGCATAGACGTGGCTTAACGGCTTTGGGGCCAATAAAGACCTGTCCACGCAGCCCCTCGGCCCGTCTTCGGTTTTGCGCAATGCGTTCATGCAAAGCGTACATAGAATGCCGACCCGCAATCCGGCAAGACGCGGTGCCATGGTCGTCAGTCGCGACGTTGGCAGCTTAACGGGAATGACGCGTGCCAGTACTCACGGAGTTGTGGCAAACGAGTGCAAAATGACCGCAGTTAGGAAACGGCCGACGATGATGATGACGACTACGCCAATCTGGACCCGTCGCACCGTCATGGCAGCCCTGGCGCTCGCCAGCGCCGGCATGACGCTGCTGCATCCGCTGGCAGCCCGTGCCGGCATCGCCGAAGACTTTCTCACGCGCCTGAACGCCCCCCAGGCCCAACAATTCCAAACGTGGCGAGCCGCCCGCCACGCCCATGAAGCGCGCGTCGACGGCTATTGGGCCACCGTCGAAAAAAAGCGCGCGGAACGCCGCAAGAAAAAGGCAGCCCGCCTCGAACTCGCAGCCAACGACTACGTCGCGACATTTCCCCCCAAATATGAAGGCCCCCAATTCCCGCCTGACCTTTTGAAGGCCTGGAACAAGTTTATCGAAGACGAAGAAGCCAAGCTCGAAAAGCCCCCGGTGCCGCCGAAAGAAATTCCGTCCGTTGACGATTTCCTATCAGCCAGCCGCACCGTTTACGGCTTCACTCCCGAGCGCGTCTCCGAAGCCGCATTCAAGCAGCGCTATGCTGAGGAAGCCGTCGCTCTCGGCCTCAGCAAATCCCAAGTCGTGCGCGTCTACGCCTTGGAAACCGGTGGCCAGGGCACGGCCGATATGCAGTCCGGGGTCAACCCCATTTCAAAGCGAGGCAAACCCATCTCGACAGCGTTGGGATACGCCCAGCTTCTCGACGCCAATTCGGTCAGCGAATTAGCCAAACACGGCCCTCGTTTCGTGACCCGCCTCCAGCAGATGGCAGCCAAAGCAGGCACGCCCCGCGAACGTGCCGCCCAATTGCGCGGCAAAGCGACCATCCTCACGCGAATGATCGCCGACGCCAAATCCGTTCCCAACGTATGGGCCAGCCACCAGTCTTTCGCCAAAACCCCGCAAGGCCAAGGCATCCACGCCATAAACCTCGACGGCGATATCGGCCCGATGTTGCAGACGATCAAACTTCTTGGCCTCAAGGACGAGGCCGCCAAAGCCGGCAAACTCTCCTTGTCGGGCGGCGAAATGGAATTGATGAACCTCGCGGGTCCCGGCACCGGCCTTGAAATCCTACTGCATCCCGCAGCAGCAGCAGCCCCGACGCCAAATTTCTTCGCCAGAAAAGCCTACAACGTCAATAAGATGGCGCAGAATTTGACGGGTGCGGGTCTTCTGGTCGAATTAGACCGCCGCATGGACGCCGCCATAACAAAACCCGGTTCGACCGAATTCTCCGAAGCCTTCGACGCCCTCGCCAAAGGGCAATAGTGGGCCAGCCGTCAGTATCACCACCACGACGGCTGTCTGCTAACGCCCTATTCGCCAAATCCACCCGTCTGCCGTAACGCCTCCCCCAGCACAATGGCTGCAGCAACGGCAATATTCAGCGACCGCAACCCCGCTCGCATCGGAATGCGCACCCGCCCGTCCACACTCTGATGAACCGCCTCCGGCACACCAGCACTTTCCCGTCCCAGCATCAAGATATCGCTCGCCACAAAAGCAAAATCGACATGGCCAACGGCTCCATGCGACGTCAGCAAGACGACTCGCGCGCGCCGGTCATCGCCCCCGCGCGCCGCCTCGAATGCCGCAAAGCTGACATGCCGCGTCAAATCGACATGATCGAGATAATCAAGCCCTGCGCGCCGGAGCGATCGGTCGCTCATATCGAATCCGGTTGGCCCGATGACATCGACCGCGACGCCAAGGCATGCCGCCATTCTCAAGATAGTACCCGTATTCTGTGGAATGTCGGGCTGGTAGAGCGCTAATCGCATTGCGTCACCTACGGTTCCGGTTGTCACGGCAGCAGTCGCGCCTGCGCTGAAGTGCGCACGATCGTACCCCTTTTGTCGCGTTGAGCCGGCCCGTGAAGAATGTCAAAAGAGCGCACCTGATCGCTGCGGGATTATCCCGCGTATTGTAGGGAGCCAGGGCCACCAAGGTTGCACATCGTAAACCTTCGTCGCTTGCGGCGCCCGTTCGCTTTTTCGGAGGCACGCGTGTCTGCTGACATCGAAACGACTAATCGCCGCGACTTTATTGTCTTGGCTGGCAACACATTTGCAGCGGTTGGCGGTGCCTCGTTGCTATGGCCGTTCGTCCAACAGATGAACCCTGACGCCAGCGCCTTGGCGATGGCCTCAATCGAAGTTGATCTAAGCCCGGTCAAAGAAGGCCAAGCGATCACGGTCATGTGGCGCGGCAAACCGGTCTTTATCCGCAACCGCACCGCCGAAGAAATCAAGCAGGCCAACGCGGTCGACGTCAAAACTCTGATTGATACGCGCGCCGACAATGCAGCCCTCCCCGAAGCCACAGTCGCGACCGATGCAAACCGCGTCGTCAAAGGCAAGGAAAATTGGCTCGTTCTCGTTGGCATCTGCACGCACTTGGGCTGCATTCCAAAGGGCCAGTCGATCGCAGACGCCAAAGGCGATTTCGGCGGCTGGTTCTGCCCCTGCCACGGATCGCATTACGATACGTCAGGTCGCATCCGAAAAGGCCCTGCCCCACGTAACATGGACATCCCGGTTTACTCGTTCCTCTCCGACACGAAGATCAAAGTCGGCTGAACCTTTCGTTTCAAAGCTGTGAACCTCCTTCGTCCCTCATTCTTGGTGACATCAATGTCTGGTCATTCAACCTACGAACCAAAATCCAACACGGCGAAGTGGTTCGACGAGCGCTTGCCGCTTGCCCGCCTCGTGCACGACAGCTTCGTCGCTTTCCCGACACCGCGAAACCTCAACTACATGTGGACGTTTGGCGGCATTCTATCGCTCTGCCTCGTCGCCCAGATCGTGACCGGGATCATCCTGGCCATGCATTATGTGCCCAACGATCAGATGGCCTTTGACAGCGTCCAGGCGATCAAGCGCGACGTGAACTATGGCTGGCTCATCCAGCCGATGCACGCCGTCGGCGCATCGATGTTCTTCATCGCCGTCTATCTCCACATTTTCCGCGGTCTCTATTACGGGTCCTACAAAGCCCCCCGCGAAATCCTCTGGATCCTGGGCGTCTTCATCTTCCTCGCGATGATGGCAACCGGCTTCCTTGGCTACACGCTGCCGTGGGGCCAGATGAGCTTCTGGGGCGCAACCGTCATCACCAACCTATTCTCGTCGCTTGATGGCGTAATCCCTGGCATGGGCACGGCCATCGTGACATGGCTGTGGGGTGGCTTTGCCGTCGGCAATCCGACGCTGAATCGCTTCTTCTCACTGCACTATCTCTTGCCGTTCGTGATCTTCGGCATTGTCATCCTTCACGTCTGGGCCCTGCACGTGGTTGGCCAGAACAACCCGACCGGCCTCGAAATCAAACAGCCATCGGACGCGGTGCCGATGTATCCCTACGCGATCACCAAAGATCTGTTCGCGATGTTCGTGTTCCTGATCCCGTTCGCCTACTTCATCTTCATCATGCCCGACTATCTCGGACACGCCGACAACTACATCCCGGCCGATCCGCTGGTGACACCGCCGCACATTGTGCCTGAGTGGTATTTCCTGCCTTTCTACGCGATCCTCCGTGCCATCCCCTCCAAGCTTGGCGGCGTCGTCGCCATGCTCGCGGCCATCATTGTGCTGGTCTTCATCCCCTGGCTCGACACAAGCCGCGTGCGGTCGGCCAAGTATCGCCCCATCTTCCGTTGGTTCTTCTGGTACTTTGTCTTTACGTGCTTGGCGCTTGGCTACCTTGGCGCAATGCCAGCTGAACAGCCCTACATCTTCTGGGCGCAGTTCTTCACCTTCAGCTATTTCGCCTTCTTCCTTCTGGTCATGCCGATCGTCGGCATCATCGAAACGCCATCGCGACTGCCGCGTTCGATCACGGAATCCGTGCTCGGCAAAGGCCACGGCGGTGGCGGCGGACAAGTCCCGGCTGGCGCGGCCACCGGCCCAGAAAAACGCTAAGGCGGGAGCATACGTATCATGTCCACACTCAAAGCTCTCGGCCTAGGCCTCTCGATCGCTCTCGCTACGGCAACTGCAGCCTTGCCCGCAGTTGCCGCAGACGCTGGCCACTTCGAATATCAGCGCCAAAAGTGGTCGTTCGGCGGGATCTTCGGCCAATTCGACAAGGCCCAGCTGCAACGTGGCTTTCAGGTCTACCAGGAAAAATGTTCAACCTGTCATTCCTTGAGCCGCGTTCGGTTCCGCAACCTCGTTGAAAAGGGTGGTCCGGAATTCCCCGAGGCAGCCGTGAAAGAGCTCGCCGCAAACTGGCCCAACAAGCCGCTTGCCGAGCCTAACGACGACGGCAACATCGTCGACAAGAAGGGTAACCTTCTGGAACGCACGCCAATCCTGTCGGACCCGATTCTGGGTCCCTATCGCAACGACAAGCAGGCGCGTGCGACCCACAACGGCGCTCTTCCGCCAAACCTGTCGCTGATGGCAAAAGCCCGCGACGTCCACAGTGAGGGCTTCTGGCCCATCCACATCGCCAAAATGTTCCGCGACATTGCGATGGGCTATCAAGAAGGTGGCCCGGACTACATTTACAATCTGCTCGTCAGCTACAAAGACGAGAAGGACATGCCACACGGCCAGAAACTCGGCGAAGGCATGAACTACAATCCCGCTTTCCCCGGCGGTCAGATTGCAATGGTCCCGCCGTTGGCGAAAGATAACTTTACCGCTTATCTCAACCCAAAGGGCGAACCCGCCGGTGGCTCGCTTGAAGCCAACGCACACGACGTGTCGGCCTTCCTTGCTTGGGCCGCCGACCCCTCGCTGAACCAGCGCAAAGCCATGGGCTGGCAGGTGTTGCTGTTCCTCATCATCACGTCGGTCTTGCTCTACGTTGGCAAAAAGCGTGTCTGGCACGACAAGCACTAATCCAACATCGCATCGTCACTGCAAAATGGCCGGGCGCAAACCCCGGCCATTTTGTTATCTAACACCCACCTAAATCGCCGGCTCCTCGAAAACCTGCCCGTTGGCCACAACCGCCTTGATCACGGCCTGCCCATCGCGCCCGACGGCAACCCTCACCCGGACATCCCCCGCCCGCGCCGCCTTCTCGATTTTGCGACCCTGTCCTTCGGGGACAAAATAACTCTCGATGCCATAGTGCAAGCGCAGCGGCACCCCGGTCCGTCTGGTCGATTCAAGTCGCGCTTTCACCACGATCTCGCCATCCTCGATCGCAGCGGGCCGACGCCGCGAAACGCCGGTCGGACGCCACTCCCCAGCTTCGTTCTTGGCCAAAACGGCAAATACCTCCCGCCGCCCACTCAGTCCGCCAAGACCGCCAGCGGTATCGGTATACTGACCGGCGGGATAACTTAGCACCACGTAATCACCCCGGAACAGGCTCCGCGGATCGACGGGGGCAACATCCATCTCGATGACCTTTCCAGATGTGAGGATCGCAGCGCGTTCCCGCACGATCTGGACGAGGATCACGGCCTGCACCGCGCAAACCGCGATCAACGACACGCGAAGCGGAAGGCGAGACACAAGATTTCTTATTGTTTCCAAAATCATCACAGTTCAACCCTCCTTGCTCAATGCCGCCGTGCGCTCAAACCGGAAAGCGATCACCGCCAACCCCACGAGTAGCGCGCCTGCCAAAAGGAAGAAGGCAGCAGATCCCAGCAGCGTACCAATGGTGCGGAAGTAGATCGTCAGGACTTCGACCGCAAACCCACTGTAGGCAATCCGCATCACCTGCCGATCGCCCGTCTGCGCGCCGTAGACGATGGCCATCACGCTTAATGCCAACCCGACAATGGCCCAAAGCAAAAACACGCCGAGCCCGCCGCTTCCAAACCCGCGCAATATTTGGGCTGCATAAAGTCCCGCTCCCGCAATGCCGAGGGCATAGGGCAGCAAAACATCCGCCTCTCGCGTCCATTCCGGCAGCCAACCGGGCCGCTGTTCCCCAGGTGCCCGCCGCAACCACACCAACGCGCCAGCCGCCGCCAAGCCAATGAGGAACACGAGTTCATGCGCCGGACCGGGACGAACCAGATACCCTAAGCTGACCACAAACACACCGAGCGCCATCGCGCACAGATGCAGACCATACCGCCAGCCCTGCAACGCGATTGCGCTCGTCACGGCCGCCCAACCGATCAGATAAGGCCAGAACACGCCAGACCGGCCGCCCGAACCAAAATCCGGTAACATTTGCGACGTTTCCCATGCGCCCCACAAATTCACGAGGATGAACGCAAGCCCCAGCACCGGACGCGATTGCGCGACCATACCCGTCGCCAAAGCGCCCATTGCCCACATCAGAACCGCATCAGGCGGATTGCCGTCGATATGATACATTTGCGAAACCAGCATGATGTTGGCGCCAAACAGCCCAACACCTGCCAACAGCGCCGCCTGCCCAAACCCGGCCAGCTTGCGTGCGAACAGCTCTGCCGCCAACACGTAGGCCCCGCCCATGAGGCTGAGCAAAAACACCAGGCGCATCAAGCGCGGCATCCCGTTCCAGTGCGCCGCCACGAAGCTCATCGCCGCAAAACACAGCAGCGACGCCCCGAGCAAGCTCAAAACGGCTGCCGGTCCTGGGCCACTCCGTCCGTTGAGTTCGGCCATGATGGCGACCTCTCCCGGTTCCGTCACCCAACCGGCCTCCCGCCAACGGGCCACATCCGCTTTCAAAGTTCCGCTACTGCGCCACCACCACATAAAGCCTCCACATGAACAAGGTTCATAGCGCAACATAGCATATCGTGAACGAAGTTCAAGACCCGAAAACCTGTTCCTCACAATAGACTGAAGGATTCAACAAAGCGTGTAGCCGGGCGATCCTTTCGCCGACACGTTCCAGTCCCTACTGGCCACGATCCCTCCAGACCGCTATGCGATTGCAACACGTGCGCACAACAGGGGACACCTCGACATGACGGCATCAGTTCTGGGCATCATCGGCGGCAGCGGGTTTTATAATTTACCCGGCCTTTCCAACGCCCATTGGGAAACCGTCGAAAGCCCCTGGGGCCAAACCTCCGACCAGATCCTATTCGCCGACATCGACGGCCTCCCGATCCGCTTCCTCCCCCGCCACGGTCGCGGCCACAAAATCTCCCCAACCGACATCAACTACCGCGCCAACATCGACGCCATGAAGCGCTCGGGCGTCACCGACCTCGTATCGATCTCCGCGTGCGGCTCGTTCAAGGAGGCCCTCGCCCCCGGCGTTTTCGTCCTCGTTGACCAGTTCATCGACCGCACGTTCGCCCGCGAAAAATCGTTCTTCGGCACCGGTCTGATCGCCCACGTCTCCGTCGCCGATCCCGTCTCCCCCCTGCTCGTCGATGCCGTCGAACAGGCGATTCAGGCCGAAGGCATCAAATACCAGCGCGGCGGCACGTACCTCGCAATGGAAGGCCCACAGTTCTCGACCCGCGCCGAAAGCCTGCTTTATAAAAGCTGGGGCTGCGACGTGATCGGCATGACCAACATGCCCGAAGCCAAACTCGCCCGCGAAGCCGAGATCTGCTATGCAACCGTCGCAATGGTCACCGATTATGACTGCTGGCACACCGACCACGCCGCCGTCGATGTCGCCGCCGTCATCAAGGTCATGACCGGCAACACCGCCGCCGCCCAGCGCCTCGTCCTGACGCTGGCCCGCAACTTCCCGCGCCAGCATCCCGCGTGCCCCATCGGCTCCGACACCGCCCTCTCGGTGGCCCTCATCACCGCGCCCGAAGCCCGCGACCCCGCCCTCTTAGCCAAACTCGACGCCGTCGCTGGACGGGTCTTAAAATCCTAACCGGTTGAAACCAGGATATAATGTCATCCTCGGGCTTGCCTGCACTCGCGCTCGTCGCGAGTGTCCCGAGGATCCAGCCATCAGCTTGCTAGCCAGCAGCCACACACCCCCACTGTCATCCCGGACAAGCGGAGCCCGTTGGCGAAGCGCCGACCCGGGACCTAGCACATGAGCGCCGCAGGCACCTTTTACTCCACCCCAACCGCGACGCCACGGAAATTGCCTTACCCGGCGTCCTCGTCATAAGGTCCGCCCCGATGACACACGACGCCACCCTTACAAGCCTCGACGAACCAAGCCTCACCCGCTTGGCACAACTCGTCGCCTTCGCTATCCGTCCCGGCGACCTGCTTGCGCTGCACGGAGATCTGGGTGCTGGCAAAACCACGTTCGCGCGCGCCCTGATCCGCGCCCTGACCCACCCGGCACAAACCGAAGTCCCAAGCCCCACCTTCACCCTGGTCCAGACCTACGACACCCCCCGCATCAAGATCGCCCACTTCGACTTATACCGCCTTGCAGACCCCGGCGAATTGGATGAACTCGGCTTCGACGATCTCGTTGCCTCAGGTGCAGCCCTCGTCGAATGGCCCCAACGCGCAGCAGACCGCCTCACCGGCATCCGCCTCGATATCTCCCTCACCGAAGCCGCCAACGGCAGCGACGCCCGCGACATCGCCCTCACCGGCTACGGCAGCTGGGCTCCCCGCCTGCAACGTCTCATCGCCATCCGCGACTTCCTCGCCCGCGCAGGCCACGCGCACAACGCCCTCCATTACCTCCAGGGCGACGCCTCGGTCCGCCGCTACGCCCGCCTCACCGCCGAAAACGGCACCCAAACCATCCTGATGGATTGGCCCCGTCAGCCCGACGGCCCGCCGATCCGCGACGGCCTTCCCTACAGCCGCATCGCCCACCTCGCCGAAGACGTGAGCGCGTTTGCAGCCATCGCCAGCGCACTCGACGCCGCAGGCTTCACTGTCCCCGTCGTCCGCGCCCAAGACCTCGACCAGGGCCTCCTCGTGATCGACGATCTCGGCGACGCCGTCTTCGGCACCACCATGGGCAAAACCGCCAGCCAATCAGCCCTCTGGCGCACCGGCGTCGATGCCTTGATCGCGCTCCGTGCCACCACCCCGCCTGCCAGCCTCCCACTATCGGGCGGCGCAGCCGTGAGGCTCCCCGCATACGACGCCCAGGCCCTCGGCATTGAAACCGAACTCCTGCTTGATTGGTACTGGCCAGCCGTCCACGGCGCGCCCTGCCCCGACCACACAGCGGCCGAATACAAGCAATTGTGGTCGCAAGCCTTCGACCGGCTCGCAACCCTCCCCTGCGGCTGGACGTTGCGCGACTATCATTCGCCCAATCTCCTTGCGCTGCCCGATCGCGCGGCACCCCAAAACGTCGGCATTATCGACTTCCAGGACGCCCAGATCGGCCCCCACGCCTACGACCTCGTCTCGCTCCTGCAAGACGCCCGCGTCGACGTGCCAGCAGCCCTCGAAGCCGAACTCCTCGCCCACTATTGCAACACCGTCGCCGCAAGCGACCCCACGTTCAACCGCGCCAGCTTCGAATGGAGCTACGCAGCCCTTGGCGCACAGCGGAATTCCAAAATTCTTGGCATCTTCGCCCGCCTCGCCCACCGCGACGGCAAACCCCAATACCTCGCCCACATCCCGCGGATCTGGTCCTACCTCGCCCGCGACCTTACAAACCCAGACCTAGCCGCCCTCGCCGCGTGGTACGACCACGCCTTCCCGCCCGAAATCCGCGCCCGCGCCATCTCCCCAACTCGCATCCGAGCCCGCCCATGACAACCAATCCCGATTGGCGGCCCCATGCCGCCTTCGTGCTCGCAGCCGGGCTTGGCTCGCGCATGCGCCACCTGACGCACGACATCCCCAAACCGATGGTGCCGTTGAACGGTGTCCCCCTGATCGACCGTGTCCTCGACCGTATCGCGGACGCTGGCATCCCCCGCGCGGTCGTCAACGTCCACTATCTGGCTGACGTGTTGCAGGCCCACCTTGCCACCCGCAACCGCCCTGCGATCACCATTTCCGACGAACGCGGTCGTCTGCTCGACACCGGCGGCGGCGTCATGAACGCTTGGCCACAGCTAAATGCCAGCCCCGTCTTGATCCACAACTCTGACTCTGTTTGGATCGAAGGCCAAAACAACACCCAAGGCTCAAATCTCGCCTCCCTCTGTGCCGCCTGGAATCCCGACGTCATGGACAGCCTGATGTTGCTCGCCCCGCTAGCCAATAGCATCGGCTACGACGGCGACGGCGATTTCGAGATGGACGAGACCGGTCGTCTGTCGCGGCGCAAACCAGGGACAGCGTCGCCCTACGTTTTCGCCGGAGTTTCGATTGCCCACCCGCGCCTGTTTGAGGACGCGCCAACGGGTGCGTTTTCGTTGAATACGGTCTGGAATAAAGCCATCGCGTCCGGCCGCTTGTATGGCGTCGCACTATCGGGAACCTGGATGCACGTCGGCACGCCCGAAGCCGTCTTAGAAGCAGAAAGGCGCATGGACCGTGAGCACGCAAGCTAGCCGCCCCCGCATCTATACAATCCCAGCCTCCCAGCCCTTCCTCCAAACCCTGGCCAAAGCCCTGCTTGACGGTCGCCTTCCCACCCCCGGCGGCAAACCGCGCGGCCCCCTCGACCTTGCTGGCATCACGCTCTTGCTGCCGACCCGCCGCGCCACCCGCGCGCTCCAAGACGCCTTCCTGGCAGCAGGCCCCACACAGGCGCTCTTGCTGCCGCGCATCCGCCCCATCGCCGAAGGCGAAGAAGACCTGACCCTGCTGTCGGGCCTGGCCGGTCTTGGCACCATGAACGCCGCCGAACTCGACATTCCAGCCCCCATCAGCGAACTCGAACGCCGTCTCGTCCTGACCAAACTCGTCCTCCAATGGTCTGCCGCCATGCGCACGGCCCCGGCCAACGATGACGACGACCCAGCCGACGGCCAGCCCGTCGTGGCAGCTGGTGCCGATACCCCCGCCCAGGCGGCCAACCTTGCCCGCGAACTGGCCAGCCTCATCGACATGGTCGAAACGGAAAACGTCTCCCTTGCCGGTCTCCAGGGCATTGTTGGCGAAGACTTCTCGGTCCATTGGCAACGCACCCTCGATTTCCTCAAGATCGTCACCCACTGGTGGCCCGAGTACCTTGCCGCCAGCGACCGCCTCGCGCCCATGGACCGCCGCAACCAGTTGATCCTTGCCGAAGCCCGCCGCCTGAACGAAACCCGGCCCACCGCCCCCATGATTGTCGCGGGCGTCACCGGCTCGATCCCCGCCACCGTCGAATTGATGCGCGCCATCGCAGGCCTCGACCAGGGCGCAATCGTGCTTCCCGGCGTCGACCTCGACCTCGACGAGCCAAGCTGGCAGGCCATCACCACCGGCGGTAGCGACCAGCGCCCCCATTCCGAGCACCCCCAGTTCGGCCTCAAAACCCTGCTCGACCGGCTCGGCGTCGACCGGCGCGACGTGATGCTCCTGACGGACGCCCCCAGTTCACCGTTGACCGTCCGCGAGCGCCTCATCAGCGAAGCCATGCGCCCCTCGTCCACCACCGCTGGCTGGCATTCGTTTGCGGCCACCGCCGACCGGGATGCCTACGCCCAGGCGATCGACGGGCTCACCCTCATCGAAGCGCCATCCTCCCAGAACGAGGCTGAAACCATCGCCCTCATCATGCGCGAAGTCGCAGGAATACCGGGCAAAACCGCAGCCCTCGTCTCGCCCGACCGCCTGCTGGCCCGCCGCGTCGCGATCCGCCTGGAAGCCTGGGGCATCCGCGTCGACGATTCAGCCGGCCGCCCGTTCGGCAAAACCGTCCCCGGCACCGTCCTCGACCTCACCATCGAAGCCATCGCCTCCCGGTTTGCCCCCGGCCCGACCGTCGCCCTGATGAAACACCCGCTGGTCCGCTTAGGCCTGCCGCCGTTCGAAATGCGCCGCGCCGCACGCGCCATCGAGTTGGCCGCCTTCCGAGGACCCTACCTTGGCCGTGATATCGGCGGCATCCGCGCAGCCCTCGAATCAGCCGAACGCGATTGCCTCGACGGCGACGAAGCCAAAAGCCAGCGCCGCACCCATGCCGTCCGCCACCTGTTCCCCGACGACTGGATCGGCGCGCACGACATCATCAACCGGCTCGAACTGGCCGTCGCCCCGCTCGTCGAACTGTTCCAGCCGCACGTCGGCCCGCTCCCCCTCGCAACCTTTGCCGACGCCCACGCAACCGTCGCCGAAAGCCTGTGCGCCGAGCCAGCCCCGCCCCCCGTAGACGGCGAGACGCAGCCCGCGCCCCCCCAGTCTCCGTTGTGGATCGGCGAAGCCGGCTTGGCTGCCAAAAATCTGTTCGAAGCTATCCTTCAACCCGGCCTGATCGCCCCCGAAGTCGCCGCCACCGATTACCCCGATTTCTATCGCGCGCTGATCGCCACCGAAAACGTCCGCCCGCGCATCCCGGTCCATCCGCGCCTCTCGATCTGGGGCCCGTTCGAAGCCCGCCTCCAGCAATGCGACGTGCTGATCCTCGGCTCGCTCAACGATGGCACCTGGCCCCAATCCGCCGACCCCGGTCCGTGGATCAACCGCCCCATGCGCGCCGAATTGAAACTTCCAGCTCCCGAAGAAAAGATCGGCTACGCAGCCCACGACTTTACCCAGCTCATCGCAGGCCAGCGCGTCTACCTCACGCGTGCCGAAAAAGTCGACGGCGTGCCAGCCGTCCCCTCCCGCTGGCTGATGCGGCTTGAAGCCTTGCTTGCCAGCATGGACCTCAAAGACAAACTCCGCACCGGACACGACGGCGCGACCTACCTCGCCTGGGCCCGCCAGCGCGACCAGCTAATAACCCCGCGCACACCCGCCAAGCGGCCACGGCCTTGCCCGCCCTATGCGCTACGCCCCCGCCAACTCTCCGTTTCCGCCATCGAGCGCTGGATCGCCAACCCCTACGCGATCTTTGCCGCCCGCATCCTCCGCCTCGAAGCCCTCCCCTTGATTGGCACTGAGCCCGACGCTGCCATCCGTGGCGCAATCATTCACGAGGCGCTGGCCCGCTTCACCGCAGCCCACCCCACGTCACTCCCCAACGACATCGAAGCCGTCCTCCTCGACCACGCCGCCAAGGTGCTCCAGGAATGGACCGGCCACCCCCGCGTGGCCGCCTTCTGGCTGCCCCGCTTCGAGCGGTTCGCCCACTGGTTTGCCCAAACCGAACCCGGCCGCCGCATGCAAGGCGGCATGGTGCTTGCCGAAATCAAAGGTAAAACCACCATCGGATCGCTGGATAAACCGTTCGCCTTGACCGCCCGCGCCGACCGCATCGACCTTACAAACGGGACAGCGATCATCACCGACTACAAGACGGGTACGCCCCCAACCGCCCGCCAGGTCGAAGCCCACACGTCCCCTCAGCTCTCGCTCGAAGCAGCCATTGCCATCGCGGGCGGCTTTGACGGCATCGCGGCCATGTCGATCTCGGGGCTGCGCTACATCCGCGCCTCCGGCGGCGAACCCGCAGGCGTCGAACTCTTCGTTGCCCGCGACAATGCCAATCAGCTCGCCGCCGACACCATCACTGGCCTCAACAAACACATCGCCCTGTTCGACGACGAGGCAACCCCGTATGCCGTCGCCCGTC
>Ga0247841_10004354_pt1 | contig 24487 bp, 24 predicted proteins | sample LaCruzMarch2015__2_FD_192410 | JGI IMG/M metagenome (GOLD analysis project Ga0247841, IMG submission 192410) | Freshwater microbial communities from meromictic Lake La Cruz, Castile-La Mancha, Spain - LaCruzMarch2015_18m | ecosystem: Environmental > Aquatic > Freshwater > Lake | place: Spain... | reverse complement strand
AATAGTGGAGCAATATCAATTGGATATCTAGCAGGATCTGGGGACCAATCCTTGAATGCGATTGCGATTGGAGTTCAAGCGGGACAAACATCTCAAGGACAAAATGCGATTGCGATTGGAGTAAGCGCGGGACAAACTCGCCAAAATAGTGGAGCAATAGCGATTGGATATGAAGCAGGATCTGCGGACCAATCCTTTAATGCGATTGCGATTGGACGGCAAGCAGGACACACATCTCAAGGACAGATTGCGATTGCGATTGGAGACAGGGCGGGACAAACCAATCAAAAAATTGGAGCAATAGCAATTGGTTTTAGAGCAGGAGCAAATGACCAAGGACAGAATGCGATTGCTCTCGGTTACGAGGCGGGACTAATAGCTCAAGGACTATTTAGTGTTGCGATTGGTTTTAGAGCAGGACAAACTCGCCAAAATAGTGGAGCAATATCAATTGGATATCTAGCAGGATCTGGGGACCAATCCTTGAATGCGATTGCGATTGGAGTTCAAGCGGGACGAACATCTCAAGGACAAAATGCGATTGCGATTGGATGGCAAGCAGGAGAAACTCGCCAAATTAGTGGAGCAATAGCAATTGGGTATCTAGCAGGATCAATCGACCAATCCTTGAATGCGATTGCGATTGGAATTCAAGCGGGAGAAACGAGTCAAGGACAAAATGCGATTGCGATTGGATGGCAAGCAGGACAAACCAATCAAAGGGATGAGGCGATTGCGATTGGACATCTAGCAGGATGTTGGGACCAATCCTTGAATGCGATTGCGATTGGATGGCAAGCAGGACGAACATCTCAAGGACAATATAGTGTTGCGATTGGAGTAAGCGCGGGACAAATAGCTCAAGGACAAAATGCGATTGCGATTGGATACCTCGCAGGAGAAACGAGTCAACACGGAAATACGATCGTGCTTAATGCGACGGGTGTAGCCTTGAATTCAACCTCATCTTCAGGGTTTTATGTGAAACCGATACGCACTGCGACTGCCACAGCTCTACATTGGAACTCAACTTCCGGAGAAATCACTGTGACATCAAGTAGTCGTGAAACAAAACACTCAATCAAAGACCTTGTAACAGACACAAGCCAAATTTACGGGTTACAACCAAAGACATATATATATAATTCAGATCCCGGTTCAGGTGAACACATTGGTTACATATCCGAAGAAGTAAAAGAACTAAATCGACATTTTGCTACATACAATACCCCGGATTTGATAACTCCTGTCGCAATTAATTACGAAATAATAGTAGTCTTTCTTGTAGAAGAAATCAAAAAACTAAAGGCGAGTATTTCTAGTGGCAAAGGTAAGATTGAAAATAATAATTCTACAACAATAACATTGCCTCCGTCGGTATATGAGTTTACAATTCAAATCACCCCAATTTATAACGGGGGGACGCCACCATTATACAGTGTAAGTGAAGTTGCCAATAATCAATTTACCGTCTACGGACCAAATGGATCATTCTTTTGGAGTGCTCATGGCACAAGCAAAATATAAGTTCCTTTGAGAATACACCTTTAGAAATACACCTTTGGAAAAGGTGTAGCCAAATCTTCAACCTTAAAAAATCGCTTTTTTCCACGAAGCTTCGTAAGAAAAGCGAGCAAAATCTAAAATAAAATTCATAATAATTCAATATTATTATGAAAATAAATGGAGTTTCTAAGGGAAGGCATACGGCGAGGGGTGATACAAAAATATCTAATATTAGCGAGTTGAAGACTACTTTTAGGTTAGGTTGTCTTGTAGAATTATAATTATTTTTATAACTGTAAATAAAATCAAAAATGAGGGGATGAGGGGTGAAGGGTTGTTTTAGGTTTAATTCGATCTTTTCAAATAAAAAGTGCAAAACGCAAAAAATATGTCACTTTGCGCTTTTTTATTCAATAATTTATTACAATGGTAAAACAAGTCCTCACTCCTCACCTCCTCATATTTATAACTCTAACAAAAATTCATAATAATTAAATATTATTATGAATATAACTCCCTATCGGGGAGGGGGCATCAACCTATCTATGGAGGGGCTTACCCAGTGGGAACCTCAGCTTGGGTGGGGGTCCCTTAGGGAGGGGGCACCGCCCCCGTGTCGTAGAAGAAACACCCGATATCCTTTCTCCAACACAGTAAACTCATTTTTATGCGATTCTAAGAAATGGTTCACCGCGTGATACGGGTAGTCCAACACATTTATTGTTAAATTGGTTTCAAGTGAATATAAATAATCATCAATTGCCATAATACCGCCATTCCGCAAAAGTTGCCAACCCAAACATAAATCAATCGCAACATCCAGACATTTGTGGCTACCATCTACATAAATAAAATCAAACATCTCGTTTTGTTTTATCATGTTCATCAATATTTCTGCAGATTTGCCTTTTATAGCGGTTATTCTGTCTTCAAGGCCAACAATCTTTATATTTGAATAAAATAATTCCTCGATATTGTTTTCCTTTATAGTTTTCAATATATTCAGCGATTTCCTAATTTCGGAATCATGTAAAATATCTTTGTTCACTACTTTGGTCTCATCAATTTCATCGTAACTTTCCCATAAATCAATAGCAGTTCCGTGAGAGTTTGGTATTTGCTTCATTATTTCAATGAGAGAAGTTCCCGCGTATGTGCCCACCTCCAGAATTCTTGGATTCAAAGACTTGTTATTGTTCGCAAAAAAACGTAACACCTTTTCAAATGTGGCTCGCGCACCTTGTCCGGGAGGTAAGTCGTGAGTCCAGTTGAGCATTCCGCCATCCACGGGGGGTTCCCCCCCGTAAGCCCCCTCTACAGAAGGAGTTATGTCTCCTATAGAAGGAACACTACTCATCCTGTCTAATATAACGGTTTTTTTTTCGTCTACCCGGGGACACCCCTCTTCTATTACCGTTCGATGAGCACTCATATGAGTTATAGGGGGGTTACGGGGGGTTTCTACCGTAATCGGGGGTTTACGGGGGGTTTCCCCCCGTGTGAGATACTCATTCACCAACTTATAAGCCTGGTTTTTCCATGTTAAATTAGATGCCCATTGATAATTTTTCTCGATTAACTTTTCTCTCGCCTCCTTGTTTTCCATAATTGAAAACAGAGCTGTCAACGCCTTATCTTGCCACTCGCGCGTCGTCGCATCGCCTTCAACGCAAACGCCTCTGTCACCAACCGTATTTTGGAGCGCGGCAAGTCCGTTGGTAATACAAACAGTCTTGGAAATAGCGGCTTCCAGCGCGGTCAAACAAAACGTTTCCATGAATGTACACGGATACAACCAATAATCGGCTCCAACCCACGCAGCGGTCAACACACTCTTGCTCACCCAACCATGATACACAATATTGATCGATTTGATATCTTTGTAATAATTCAATAATTGACGAATTTGGGTCATTTTATGTGGCTCAACTGAATTCACCCACTTACCATCTACATCAGCATAAATATGTAGAGACGCAGTTGGATACTTGACAACGATTTTGGGCCACATTTGTAACAATTGTAACAGGCCGCGATTTGGGAATGATGAGTATATAAACACGGGGGCGCCCTCTGCTGCGCGATGAACCCCCCCTCCTGAAGGAATTGCCGCGGTAGAAGTTGTCAAAAAATCCTTTACTGACTGGGGGTCCCTTAGGGATGATGCGGTGTTTCCGTGAGGGGGGTCCCGAAGGGAGGGGGGCTTGTCCCCCGTGGTTATCGAAAAATCCTTTACAGAGGGGTCCCGAAGGGAGGGGGGTCTACCCCCCGTCCCATAGTAAAACGGCACCGTAATCCCCTTGAACATTGGAAACCGCTCCAAGAAATACCCCACATGCCACTCACTCAAACAGAAGATCTGCTTCAACTTGGGATTCATTGGAATAACACACCCAGAAGGTGTCAAATCGTGTAACACAATGTATATATTGTCCACCCGGCCTTGAATTGCGACGGGAACATACTCCGTGAAACGACTAATGATACAAGTATCAATCTTGACTTGTTTTGCGAATGGCTGAAAACAATCAAGTGGAATGTAATCCACATCTTCAAACACACTTTGCTTACCACAATTACAAAACACAATAACTTTGAAATGCCCATGTTGTTGAATATAACTCGCCATTTCAATAATATATGTCTCCGACCCTCCAACGCCCTTAGTCAAAATATCCGCCCCAGTCCAAGGCTCGAACCCTCCATCAGCAACAAAGCACAACAACGGCTTATCGCTCCTCACCTCAAATTTGGCAGGTGTGTTCATCTTATTCAAATTAACAAATATATTGTGCCACGATAACTGGACTTCATATCCATCCGCGGTAGAAGGATTTTTCTCTAGGAAAAACTTTGCGCTACATTCTCCCAATTCATAGTTGCCAAATTCATAACACAATTCCGTCAGGAATTTCGGCAAAAAGTGGTAGCTTAGCGTCGGTTTCAAACCATATTGGCAGTGAACGGGATATCCAAGTTCGAACCCTTTCTTGAAATAATTGTATGCGATTTGTCGAGACCCTTCCAAATAATAATGAATTCCCAAGAAATACAGCGAATCGGGTCTGGATTTGTCGAGCTCATACGCCTTCAAATATAATTCCTCGCACTCGGGCCATGGTCGACCAAGACTAAAATTCGCTTGACGGGCCGCTTCAAATACCGCGTCGACCTTTTCCTGAATAAACCCTGGGTTGGGATGATTCATTCTTGCAAGATACCATTTGTAACAATTCTCATTATCACCAAGTAATTTATATGTTTGCGCCAAATAATAATGTGTCCTTGGATTGTCTGGGTCCTCCTCTAATTCCTCATACAGTAATTTGAGGTCCGATTCTTTCCGGTTATGGGTTCTCTCTTCCATGTATTCAAATCTGCCATCTGTAATTAATGCTTCGTAGTTAGGAATAATTACGTTGACATTGTTGCGTTCCTGTATCACTTCGTGGATCCTATACAAGTATTTGAGATTGCGGCTCGTTATGATAATTCGGTTTGATGAATATTCAACATCGTCGCTCTTGATATACAAACTCAGCGAATCGGACATTTGGTCACCCCTCATATGTGTTAAATAATCACGCAAATTTCCCTCCATCCTGTATGTGTCATCCAGCATCAAAATATATTTACACCGTTTGCCCGCAAGATCAATCAGCCGATTGCGACTATCGCGGAAATTAATAAACGGTTCTTGGTACAAGTTCCCGCGCTTTTTACCGACAAGCACCCTGTCGATTATTGCTAGTGTGTCATCCGTGCTGCCCGTATCCAGAATCGTCCATTCGTCAATTACTGGCAGATTTTTCGTCAACATGTCCTCGAATTGTGGTCCGCCGTTTTTCACCATGATACACAAATTGATTAGGTTATCGTAGGAAAGCTCGCCAGTCTCGTTGTTAATACAATAGGAAAACTTGCTTTGGAAATCGGCACACTTTTCTTTCGATACATAGAGCGACAAGTCGGTGTTGGTCAGCTTGTAAGCCTTGTGATACATGTGCGCGACCGTAGGATTCGTTTCCGTTAACAAGAATGGGGGCTTGGACTTCATAAGTAATTGATAATTTACGTCCTTTGATTTCTCGATAAACGCGAACCCATCCACCTTTAAGAAAGGTGGAGCCAAATCCAAAAGTGTAGCAAAATTTTTGTTCTCTTTTTCTAAAAGAGAATTTGGCTCTTGCTCCGCTGAAACCTTTTCTAAAGGTTGATTTTCTAAATGAGAGTTTTGCTCCACTTTTCCCAAAAGTGGATAAGGTGGATTTATATTCGTAACCCCATGTTTGGCAATATTTGCTGCAATGTTGGCACTATGTTCTGGCGAAACATTCGCAGTGTAAACATTTGCGAAATTGGGCGAGCAAGCAATTGGGACAAACCCACCATGAGTAGGGTTCACAATAACACAATCGTTGAGGCCAAGTTGTTTGGAAACATCTCCCATGAGAGAAATAACTCGTTCGTATAAACTTAACTTCAAAAGAACATTTACATTACAGAATTTATCGATTTCCCATTTATTGAACTCGTCATCGTTTACAACGTATTTCTGCTTTTCAATCTCAACAGTCTTCATTATTTTATGATAAAAATAATGTTTATATTAATTTTTTATCATATTCTATATCCACTCAGGGAACCAAGGTTCCCCGAACCCCTCCTTTGTTCCAGAAAAAGCGGAAAAGATGGGTTTTGCTCTTGCTTCGCTAAACGTTTTCCCAAAAGTGGATTTCCAAAGGTGGATTTCTCAAAAGTGTATTTCTAAAAGTGGATTTTACAGTCGCTACGCTTTTGGCTCCACCTTTTTCAAAGGTGGATTTTACAAAGGTGGATTTTACAGTCGCTACGCTTTTTGTTCGCTTTTTGTAAAAGCGATTTAGTATTCCGGCATATGTTTCTTGAACAAACAACCTTGGGATGTAATCCCCTTCAGCTCACTCGTGACTAGTTCCGGATTTTGATTTGAGCAATCTGCCATCCAAATTTTTATAATACAGAAATTCTTCTTTGGTGAAATGGTAATCCCAGTAACATTGTTAACATACCCATCCTGTTTGCTAACAGTGCCCCCAACTACGACATAACTCAACTCCTTCCAAACCTTATGCACTATTTTGTTTGAAATCTTATACGAAAAACACCCGCCATTCCGGTTTTTGGGGTCTTCCCAAGTAGGTTTAATGCCATCGCGCATCATAAACAACATACAATTTTCAACAAGGATGCTTGGTAGGGTTTCTGTCACAGCAATGGTTTCCTCGACCGTAGTAAAAGTTGAAATCTTTATATAACTTTGAATACTCCAGTCCGTATTATGAGGTAGATGTGCCCAAAGTGTCCACTTGTCTGATAACAAATTGTGCTCCTCTATCGCACTAGGGGTTGTCATCGCAGTTTCATGGGTTACCATTTGTAGTTAATTCACTCAATTTTTTTATATCGTTTTACAAATTATTATTATTGGTATTTCTCCCCTAATTCAATTTTGAATGATCGAATAACCTTCCTTCTCGATCTTGATCGATTTTGTCTCGTCCACTTCAATTCCATTTACGGAATGGTCGAGTATCTTTAGGTTGTATTCGTCTGGAAGAGCATCAATCGCATAATATGTTGCCAGTAAATATCTTATGAATGTCGCATTGAAAATGTTATCAACTACATAATAATTATCGACTGAGTTTGGGTTGAAATCGATTTTAAGAGTTACATTGTCAAATTGTATTTCAACCAAGATGAATTTTATATTTGACTCCTCGCATTCAAATCTGTCATCTATTGGGATCCCATATATGAGTTTTTTCAGTTTATTTCTCTCATTATTCATTGTATATATGATAAAATCATACAAGTCTGGGATATCTTGAGGTGTAATAATTACTTCATTGTCCAATATAAACTCAATTTGTGTTTCATTATACGATATCGAATATTGATCGAGAAACGATGTGATAGGCCCAACAATATATTTGTTGGTTGTATATTGGACTTTACTGAATGTGTAAACACAATAATACATTACATTTATCCAAAAGCGATTGTAGGTATCTGGCGCAATCATCTGGAAGTAGTTATTCAACAATAATATAGTAAATCCTAGGTTTGTAAATAGCACGAGCATAGTGAATGGGGACATGTTAGTGAATGGGGACACGTCAGTGAATGGGGACACGTCAGTGAATGGGGACACGTCAGTGAATGGGGACACGTCAGTGAATGGGGACACGTCAGTGAATGGGGACATGGTAATTAATAAAGTGATATTTTTAAATCACTTTATTATACATTTTTTACAATGAGTTGTAATCGTCTACGTCTAACTTGTATATGCGGGATCGCTAGTCGAAAAAATATTCTGGGCCTGTTGAGGATTTGTCTGCATTTGTAAAGAAGATATTGGTTTGGGAACAATTACGTTTGGCCGTTTATAATACACTGGGTTTACCAGCGGGTTGTAATATGGGTCGTAAATAATTATATTGCCTTTTTCGTCAACTGTCACATTGGTAATATCCTGTTTTTTATTTGTGGTCCCACTCGCAACATCGAGCCCAAATACATACAATAACATGCTGACGATAACAGTCATGAGGATAAACGGGACAAACACAATAATCCAGGAAATGACACCTAAACCACGTTCGCATAAAATATTCAACAACAAGGTTACCATTATTGTGACGATCGCCTTCATTCCTACAGTATTATACAGACCCTTGTATGTATCAATAAGCATTTGTGTGATTGAAAATAGTAAATAGATAATAGCTGGGGCACACAATTTATTCATACATTACCCTAATAAAAAAAAGGTTCGCCGCCCTTCAAATAACCAACCTTTTTACCGACTTCTCCGTCCGCAGTCAATTCATAAATAATACCCTTGTCTTCATCGCCGGTACAGTAGGAAACACCTTCGATTTCAATTTCGAACAACTCCTCTTCGTCATCCTCTTCCTCCTTCTTTTCTTCTACAATCGCATCTACAATCGCATCTACAATCGCATCTGCTTGTTCCTCTTCACTCTCTTCATCTACTTCTTCATCCGCTTCCTCGTCTGCTTCCTCTTCACTCTCTTCATCTACTGCTTCTACAATCGCATCCGCTTCTACAATCGCATCCGCTTCTACAATCGCATCCGCTTCTACAATCGCATCCGCTTCTACAATCGCATCTGCTTCCTCTTCACTCTCTTCCTCACTCTCTTGTTCCTCTTCACTCTCTTCCTCCGCATTATCGAACTGGTCAACTTCCAATACCAATGTAATATTCTCCTTTTCTGCCGTAGGCACCACGGTAAGAGGCACCACGGTAAGAGGCACCACGGTAAGAGGCACCACGGTAAGAGGCACGGTAAGAGGAACAGCGACAACAGGCTTAGTATTTTTCAACCTCACAATTTCATCTTGTAGCTCGACGACCTTCTGTTTCAGCTGTTCAATTGTGTTAAACTCGTTGAGACTTCGCACCATGCTGCCAGATATACAAGGTAGACGCATAACTCCATCATACGTTTCCCTATACATTCTGTGATCATCCATAAAACCACTCAATATGGTATGTAGGCCTCTCGTTACACAATCATTTATTTCATTCAGCAGCGGAGCGGTATCAAATGTATCGCGAGTCATTGATTAGTATATAACAATTCGTTTAATACAGTTTAAAAATTAATTTAGCTAATTCATACATGGACGATAAAATCACCTTTGTCGAAAACGTTGAAATCGAAGATAAGGTCCAAATTGTGCTCCGCCAAACAGATTATACAGAAGCAGTCACGAGAGAAAAGCTAAAAGAGTTTGATTATGACCATTTGAAGGTTATTCGAAATTACTTGGGATTAACTGAAAAAAAGGCACTACCGGTAAAGTCGGTCAACCAAGAAATTTACAAACAACTGCGTTCCCGTTTGAACGATAATATGCGAGACTATAATGCTCGCAAGGAGCGCGGCGAGACCAAAAATTTATAACACGCGGAGATAAACGGGGCTCCGCCCCTCGCGAGCATTTCAAATTTCCGCGCATTTGTGACGATATATGGTGTCAAATATCGTAGACGACGCCATAGCCCGGCCCAGGGGGCGAAGCCCCCGTTTCGAAGGTATGAACAATAACTTTTAGAAAAGGTTATCAAAATTTTGCTCGCTTTTTCCTTGCTTCGCTGAAACTTCGTGGAAAAATCGATTTTTTGTAAAACAATACACATCACAAAGAGGTCACAAATTAGCATTATAGGGGGTTTACCCCCATGGGGGAGGGGGGTTACGGGGGCGGAGCCCCCGTGTTAGAACCCAAATTTCTCATTGAGTATCGTGTTCTTACTCTGCTGTTTTCGCTGAACCTTTTTCTTGATTTGGTAAGTGTTCGATGGGATAACCTTATTGTTGATGATGAAATCGTCGTTATCTTCATGAAGTTCGGGTAAAATGCGAGTGAGAGGCTTATCAACGACCAAAAAAAGTCGTTCGCTACGCAACAATGCGCGATATTCCTGAATACTCAAATTACCATAATACTTGTCTAACATGTAATATGGATTGGGCGCCGGCTTAATATTTTTCGTATAATCATACACCTTTGTATAAATATGATTGATCATATGATATCTCTCGAACTTGGCAGAGTTATCGATATTCTCCTCCATCAAATGTGCTACAGCACACTCGGGGCTACAGAAGCAACCGTAAACGTTGTAAGTTTCCTTCGTGTAACTTTTGGGTATATAAATTGGGGAATTATCAAATTCATATGTACACCAAAAACATGCGGGTTTCTTGTCACTTATATTATTGACGTGTAGGTTGTGTTCAAGCGACTTCAACTTCTTCCAAATGTCTTTTTGTTCACTACCCTTTTTGTAATCGTCTTCCGGTTCCTCATCGCAAGAGGGGTTCAATTCTAATACATTATGGTTTGTCGAACTATTGCCAGTGCTGATGATTTCATATGCTAATAAGTCACTCTTGTTTGTCTCGAAATTGAAACTTTGAATATTTGACTGGGAAGTGGCAGAGCAAAGAATGTCCTTGAGTGAACACTTCAAGTGCAGTATAACATTTGGCTTGCTCTCTTTATTGTCATTGACAGCAACAACTTGTTGGATAATTTTCCCCCCCTTTGGCTTGCGCCCTCGCTTCTTCGGGATTTCTGCTTCTACATCTGCGTCGGCTTGTACTTCAGTTTCTACTTCTGTTTTTACATCTGGTTCTGTTTTTACATCTGTTTCTACATCTTCTGGTTCTATGTTAATTACAACATTCTCTTCTTCCTTCTTCGCCTTTCGTCCGCGTTTATACATTTGATTAGTTACACAAGACCAATTTAAATTGTTTTACAATATACTTTATGCTTGTTGGTGATTTTTCTCATAACACCTTCGACAAACCGGAACATAATTATCAACCCCTACAAGGATTTGGCTTTTCTCTTCCGTCAAACGCATCGAAAATATCCCAGGCGTTCCATCGCGACAAATGGAACACATAGACGTCAACTTTTTTACCTTGTCGCACAACGGGATCAGGTTCAAAATTGTGCCGATTGGTTTGCGTTCAAAATCTCCATCAAGGCCGCAAATATACACCTTTTTCCCCCCTTGTAGCATATCAACAACACCATCATACAGGTCATCGAAGAACTGTCCCTCGTTTATCAAAATAACCTCGGCATCCCGACAATTATTTCGGGCTTCGGCCAATGTCGTCGCGCGAATACAATGGGCCGTAACCTTGTCGTGACTAGATAACATTGTATCCACTTTTCCCAAAAGTGGAGCAAAATCTGGGGTTTTACACCTTTTCTCTTTGAAAACGCCCATTCTGGGGCGTTTTCATCAGCGAAAAGTAACTGTTCCATGCGCATTTTCAATGCGCAAAGGTGTAAAGACCCCGTGTGGAGCAAAACTGCGAAGGGGAATTGTTCCTTGGTTTGGTTCAACCTTTTCTAAAGGTTGATTTTCTAAAAGAGAGTCATACCTGGTGTCAATTGAGTGGTTCACAATGACTACACGTATTCCGCAAAACTCGCACTGTTTGTAAATCTCAAGCAACTTGGACGTTTTCCCCGAAAACATCGGCCCGATGATCAGTTCCAAATATCCAGTCATTCTTATAACTCAACGTTGTTTATTAGTGTTTTGCTCCACCTTTAAAAAAAGTGGGATTGTTTCGATTTTATGTAAAAAAGATTTAGAGCAATTACGTGAAAGGAATATAATGAACGCAAACAAGGAATTCATACCGTTTGTTGAGAAATATAGGCCGACATTGTTTGAAGACATAGTTCTAGACCCACTAAACAAACAAATTTTATCCAATATTATCGAGACATCATATTTTCCAAACTTATTGTTGTACGGCCCTCCAGGAACCGGCAAAACTACAACGATTATCAATTTGATTGACGCTTATCAAACAAAGCTGAACAAGAGAAACAAGGACCTTATTATACACTTGAACGCATCCGACGAGAGGGGGATTGATATAATCCGCAATCAAATTAGCTGTTTCGTCAACTCAAAGCCGCTCTTCCGCGATGGAATGAAATTCGTTATTTTGGATGAGGTTGATTACATGACGAAAAATGCCCAACAGGCACTGCGTTATCTATTACAACATTATTCAAGCATGGCGCGGTTCTGTCTGATATGTAATTATATTAGTAAAATCGACGAGGGACTACAGAACGAGTTCATACGATTGCGATTTAATCAGTTGCCGAAGAATAAAATCATAAGTTTTTTGGATAACATTTCTGTTGCGGAGAATTTGAATATGACAGAACAGTCGCTTGGATGTATCCAAAAATTATACCGGTCGGATATTCGAAGCATGATCAACTTCATGCAATCGAACCAGGATATGACAAGCTCCAATTTCAATATTATAGACGATAATGTATGGGCCAAACTGTTTAAGAAGTTGGAACAACAAGAGAAGATCGAAACCATTTGTGATTACGTGGTATCAATCCGGGCGCAATATAACATCGATACAAAAAATATAATCAAGGATTTTTTGAATTATATTATTCGAAACTACAGCGTAACCCCCGAGTTTTTGGGATTCGTCGAAAATTTGATACACGCTGAGAATTCCGATAATCAAATCCATTTGTTGTATTCATTGTCACGTTTATCAATGTTTTTGGCTAAGAGTCCTATCACCGGAACTGTATAACGAAACCCGCATTCGCAACTTCAACATGAACTCATTTGGGGGCGAACTTTTTGTTGGGTCAAATAAATTCTGTTTGAGGCCATATTCTTGGGTTGTAGTTTGCGGAATAGGTATACTCTTGCTTTTGATGACGTGTTTGTTTGAATACATCTTTATACTATATGTTAGAGAAAATAATTGAAACAAAAATAAACATAAAGAACATAAAGATAAATAAGAGATTGTAACTAATGGACAAGTTTACGACTGACAAGTTTACGACTGACAAGTTTACGACTGACAAGTTTACGACTGACAAGTTTACGACTGACAAGTTTACGACTGACAAGTTTACGACTGACAAGTTTACGACTGACAAGTTTACGACTGACACATTAACAAACATAGATGATGAATGGGCAGACTTTGTGTCATCTGGATACAATTGTGATACATCGTCTGGGGATGATGAAGAAAATGACGTTGGCGATGTTGTGCCTACACCTACCAAAATTTATATATCCACCAAGACAAAAATTGCGTATTTGAATCAGCCTATCGATTTGAACATGTTTTGGGAAATACCTATCATTCCATATGCGTTGCCAGTAAATGGCGTTGTTAAGAAGCAAATTAAATTGAACTCCGCAACTATTGAAGAGTTGGCATTAACACATGAAAAACTTAAAAAGGAGGCGTACGTAGAGGAAAATGTGATTACGAGCATTGACAACCCAACTGGTCGTATCGCGTTCAAGGATATTCGCAAAATCAGCGTTGGTATTTCGAAGAAGGACCTTATCAGTTATCGTTGTAAAAAGAAGAGCGCGTTTTACAACTGCTTTGTATTGATATTTCGAATGAAAATTGAGGAGGTTTTCAAAGAGTTTCATGTCAAGGTATTCAATACGGGAAAGGTTGAAATGCCGGGTGTTCAAAATGACGCAAATTTTCAGGAGGTGCTTTCTATGTTACTAACAACGCTTCAGCCGCATATCGAGTCCAAACTCGACTACAAGGAGAACAGTGTTATGACAGTTTTGATTAACTCCAACTTCAAATGTGGATTCTATATTAACCGCGAAACCCTTTATGATATATTGCGCAACAAATACAACATTCAGGCTATATATGACCCGTGCTCGTATCCTGGCATCCAGTGTAAATTCTATTACAATCACGATGTTAAGTGTGATGGACAAACAGGTTCCCAAGTGCTATGCAAGAAGATATCGCCAAATGTTAGCGAGGTTTCGTTTATGATTTTCCGGACCGGAAGTGTTCTAATTGTTGGTAAATGTGACGACTACGTGTTGATAATGATTTATGAGTTTTTGAAAGATATTCTGTCCAAGGAATACAAGAATATTTGTCAAAAGAATGTGAATGAGGACACCGTTGTGAAGGAAAAGACGAAGAAACGTCGAACAAAGCTCATCACTGTTATTCCTTAAGGAACCTATAAAACCCTCCCTCCCTATATAAATTACAGGTCGTGCGTCTTAGATGCTTGAATCTATGATTCCCTGATTTATTTTTTGTTCCACAGAGTCCAAACTGTCTGGATGGTTTAATAGTTTGTTAATTAGTTTGGTTACTTGGTTCAAGAACAAGGTGTCTGTCTTGTAATACAAGACATCTATAATGCGTGTTAGCTGAATTATTTTATCTAGGTCCAATGTCAACGAATTTAATTTGCCTGCGAGTTCTTCAAAATCTTGAATTGACGCATTTTTTTCCAAATGGGGGTTTACGGGGGCTTCCCTTCGGGACCCGTGTAATACATTCAACAAAATAGTTTTTTGTATTTTGATCAGTTCTCCAATTGTGTCAAATTTCAGTTTTGTCTCGTCGGAACATTCCGTTTTTGTATTGTTTAGATCAAACAATGTCTTCTTGTATACATATGTTGCCGCATCTCTCGAACTGAGTTGAAGGAACAGTTTCTCGGCCTCAGATATCTGGCTGATAAACTCAACATAGAAATACAAGGATTTTTGACAGTGAAAATAGGCGATATCAATGTTTTTGGTGTAATACAAAATAGTTGTAAAGACATGCGTGATTGTGTCCAAGCCGCGAATGACGATGAACTTCGAATAATTTTGATTCTTGATTTTGATATTTTCTCTAATAAATTTTGTATATTCGACCAACAACTCGGTGTATTTCGCCATTACCGTGTTTGGGGCTACAGTCAATTCCTTATTGAAATTTTCGGTATCGCGTAATGAATATTTATTGTTTTGCTTCATATTCATTATTATTGTTTTTTATTTAAATTAAAGTTCAAATAAGTATTTAAAGACTAAAAACCTAACAGAATATAAAATGACTGAACTTGTAAAAAATACTGATGCTGCTGTGAAGACTGCTGCTCCTCCTGCTGAATTCAACTATAGACTGCCTGGGGATGTGACTTTGAAACACGCGACGAAGCTGGCGATTGTTGAGGACAAGCCGATTTTAATGGATTATTGGACGGCGTCTCTCGACAAGAAGGCGCTGATCGGGGCCAAGGAGAACGGCGAGAAGCTGTTAGTAAAGAGCGAAGAGGAGTACACTTCGTCCATCGCAAAATTTTATAAGAGCGGTTCCGAATACATTGTCATCACCGAAAACTCGATCTATCTTGTTTCGTCTGATATCCCGACGAGGAAGATCTCCTAACCATCCACTTTTAGAAAAAGTGGAGCAAAACCAAAATTGTATTCAAAACAACATTTGGGATTAATGTTGCGTCACCACAGTCAAAACAACCTTTATGTCAAATGTTGTTTTGAATAATATATCTCTTTTAGAAAATATCTTTTAGAAAATCGCTTTTCATTACTTCGTGGAAAAAAGCGATTTTCTAATGCTGTATATATACATGTCAGCATTTGGGTCGGGACCCTCTAACGGCCAATTTTGGTATGGTCCATACGGTTTCTTATACAAGAAAAATGTCGGGGTTGGTGGCAGGCGGAGTACAAAGATGAATCCAGGTGGGAATATAACGTGTAACAGCTCCACATATTTGTACAATAAATTTAAACCTGGTGGTGGGGGTGTGGGGGCGTCGTCCATTTCGAACAGGCGTGCAAAGAACCGTTTAGCAACCGTGTGTGGGCCCAATCAATGCTTCCCTTGCTACAATTCACTTGGTCAGTACTCCAATTACACACACAACCCAAACGGTATTATTCCGTGTCCGTCTTCTAATTTACAGCCTTAAACCCGCTTTCAATAAAAGTAGAGAAAATTTTATTAAGGAGGGGGCTTACCACATGTAAAATAAGTTTTTTATTTATTTGGGACCATAAAAGTGATTCCTAAACATTTGGTTAGGGTTGTAATAAGCAACTTGAGAGGAACAATTGTTGGTGTAATTGTAGTTTGTAGATTGCTTGAACCCAGCTGAGACCGGCGTCTGGGCCGAATTGATATTCAAGAATACCATATTTGCGTAAGACTTCTTTACTGCGTTTGGATTTTGATTACACTGAGTTTGGTAGTTTTGCCAATAGTTCCTTGTGACTCCAATGCTTGGACCGGTTCCCATTTTCATCGGCCCAGAAAAAGTGTTGTTGTCAATGTGGTTGACATACGATTGTATGCTTCGTATTCTGCGCGGTTTTCCAGACATATACTATATCAAGATTTTCCATCCACTTTTAAAATCCACCTTTAGGAAAGGTGGAGCCAAAATGGGGGTCCCTCTCCCTCAGCACGAAGTAATAGGAGGGGCTAAAACCCCCCCACATATGTTTTGCTCCACACGGGGGCAAATCCCCCGTAAACCCCCTTTTTGTTCTCTTTTTTTACACCTTTGCGCATTGAAAATGCGCATGGAACAGTTACTTTTCGCTGATGAAAACGCCCCAGAATGGGCGTTTTCAAAGAGAAAAGGTGTAAAAGAGAGTTGGTCCAAATCCGCTGTAGGGGGGCTTACGGGGGTTTACCCCCGTTTTTCTAAAAGTTTATTACAAATCCCAATTATATTTTTCCATATGAATTACTTATGGGAAAATTGTTATTTAATTTGGCTTTTGCGTCGCCTAAACCCTTTCCTAAAGGTTGATAGATGCCCCTTTTGTGAATCGAACACAAGACCTTTTGTTTACAAAACAAATGCTCTGACCGACTGAGCTAAAAGGGCAAAAACACGTCATTTATGTTTTGGCTCCACCCAACCTTTGGAAAAGGTTGATCCAAATCCTCACGAAGTAATAGGTGGGGGCTTACGGGACGGGGTTTTGCGACGCTTAAGCCTTCATTCCCGAAGGGTGCCGCTTGTCCCAAATGGAACCCATTTTGCTCCACTTTTTCCAAAAGTGGATTTCATAAAGGTGGAACTGCGTGTCCAATACGCAAGCAATTACAATGAACGTGTGGTGGTGGAGAATTATCACATCATCAAGATATCAACTTTTAGAAATCCACCTTTTTTTCACTTTTTTTTCACTAAGTTATGAAAGGTGGAGACAAAATTTTGTTCCCTTTTTTCACGAAGTTTCAGCGAAGCAAGGAAAAGGTATTTTCCAAAAGAAGTATGAAGAACGTCTTCTTCCAAGTCATCCAACCCTAAAAACGTATTTTTATATTGGAGCTCATCCGCAACCTTGAGATTTTCCGTGACAAATAAAACCCTCAACACCACCATATAGATAAAACGATCTGTCTTTAAGTTGATTTCCTGACAAATACAATTTTTGTTATATTTTTCACAAAGTTTCCACAATACTTATGTAAAATAGAAGGGGGGTTTACGGGGGCGCCGCCCCCGTGTTAGAGAACTTCTCTTAAGATTTTGATTTGTTCCGGTGTTAACGTCTGTGGGAATTCTACCGCAAAAGATAAAATCAAACTCCCAGTATGTTCATCTCTAATTAAACCCATATTGGGAATGATTTTCTTATAATCTGGTTGAATGATAGTTCCCGTATTATTGTTCAGCGTATATTTGCGCCCGTTCAGATGGGTTAACTCCATGGTAAATCCACAAAGAGCGTCCTTCAATGATATTTTGTGTGTCATAAACAAATCCAATCCGCGACGCTGGTAGGATTTGGTCGGCTCAATCTTGATGAATATTTTGATGTCGCCCTTAATTTTCTCATTTATCACATTCCCCTTTTCTCTCAACACCAGGATTTCGCCTTCGTCTATTCCCTTTGGAATCGTAACATAAACGGTTTCCTTCTCAAATACCTTGTTGTTGCCTTCGACCAACCATCTCTCAATCTCAATCGGTAAATTCACTCCATTAAATACCTGTTCGAGAGAAATTGTTACATTCTTCACAATAGGGATCGGCTTCTGGAGTCCATGTTGGACGAAATGCATCGCCCCGCCCGGCCCGCCATTGAATACATTGAATCCAGGGGCACCACCACCACCAAAAAAAGCATGGAATATATTATCCATGTCTGAGAACCCGGCGCCAGGATGAGGGGGCATCATATTTCCAGGTCTATTAAATGGATTTCTGCGCGAGGCGTCATATTCCGCCCTCTTTTGCTCTTCTCCTAAAGTCTCATATGCTTCGTTAATTTTTTGGAATTTACCGATCGCCTCTGGTTCATTGTTTTTGTCAGGGTGCCATTTGAGAGAAAGCGCACGATAGGCCTTTTTGATTTCATCTTGCGTCGCTGTCTCGTTTACCCCCAATACAGTATAATAACATTCTGCCATTAATAATAATATAAAAGATATACTTAAATGTTTATTTACGTATTAGAATAAATGAGTATTCAAGAACGACTATTCATTCACAAATATCAACCTGTTTATTTTGATGATTTTGGAATGGAAAGCGATGTAAAGCAAATTCTTGAAACACTCCTCCAAATGAATAATCTAAATGTTTTGTTGAGTGGTAACATGGCATCCGGCAAAACATCTCTACTAAATTCCATCGTGAGAGAATACTACAAAGATAAAACAACGAATTCGAGGGTTTACAATGAAAATATTCTCTACATAAATAGTCTCAAAGAACAGGGTATAAATTACTATCGAACTGACGTGAAGACATTTTGCCAAACGTGCTCTACGATCAAGGGCAAGAAGAAAATTGTCATTTTGGATGATATTGACCTAATCAACGAACAGAGTCAACAAGTGTTTCGCAATTGTATAGACAAATACAGCCACAATGTCCACTTCATTTCATCGTGTAGTAATATTCAAAAGGTTATCGAGAGCCTACAATCGCGATTCATCATTGTAAAAATAAAACCTATCCGGAAGGATACGATTGTTGCGCTGTTGAACAAAATAAAATCTAATGAAGGGATTGTTGTCGACCCAGACGCGGAAGAATTCATAATCAATGTATCGAATCACACCGTCAAGTTGCTCATCAATTACATGGAAAAGTTCAAATTGCTGGGCGAGCCTGTTACTTTAGCCTTGGCTCACTCGTTATGCTCTAATATAAGTTTTTGTTCTTTTGAAGAATATACACGGCTTATCAAGGAACGAAATTTGCCAAGTGCGATTAAACTGATTTATGAAATATATGACAAGGGATATTCCGTTATGGACATTCTGGATAATTATTTTTTGTTTGTAAAACAAACTGATATTCTGACGGAAGATGAAAAATATAATATCATTCCTTATATTTGTAAATACATTACGGTGTTTCACGATATTCACGAAGATGAAATTGAGCTTGCGCTGTTCACAAATAACCTGTTCAAATCAACTTTTGGGAAAAGTTGAGCAAAATCGCTTTTTTCCACGAAGTTTCGGCGAAGCAAGGAAAAGCGAGCAAAAAAGTATAAGAGGGGGCTTACGGGGGTTTACCCCCGTGGGTAATATTCGCTATATCCTGAAGTATCGAGATTTCCTCTTAATGCCAACATCAATTTAGGAGGAACATATTCATCTTTTTTTGAAAGGAGTTCAAATACTTTATCTACATTGGTTTTATCAATTGTATTCATTTCTTCTATAGAGTTACACGATATACCGTATACAAACCCGAAACATCCACCCTTGTTCGTATACTTGATGTAGCGATGTAGTTCGTGTTCTTCTAAAAAATCCCAGCAAATTATCTTATTTTGTTCCTTTTCATAGAAACCATACACAATACAAGGTTCAAAAAATCCATATCCCATTTTATGTATATACATATCGATTTTTTTCCACGAAGTTTCCGTATTCCCTTCGGGATGGAAAAAGCGATTTTGCTCCACTTTTAAAAAGTGGATTTTTTTAAAGTGGATTTATAAAAGAGATATGTCAACCCAATTATTTAAACAAAATGTTCCCAGCGATCCCTTGTTTAAACTCCTTGAGACAAATTGCCTAAAAAACGACAAACATTACACATTGGATACTATTTCATTTAAAAAAGGGATTTTCAACGGAACTATTGCGGAGTTTCTTGATTTTTGTAAACCTTATTATCACAACTCGAAGAAAAAATATTTAGAGAGAAAATTAACATACAATTTTTTTGTTACTATACTACGACAAATATGTAATTCTAATAACATTACATATACATCTCAACTCAAATACGATAAATCATCATATGAAACGGTGTATTATATATTCCATTCAACCTTTGAAAAAGGTTGAGTCAAAAGCGTAGCGACTGTGTTTTGTTCTCCACGGGGGTAACCCCCCGTAAGCCCTCTCCCGAAAGGAGGATTTGGCTCCACACGGGGGCTTAAAAACCCCCTTTTTGTTCTCTTTTTTTACACCTTCGCTCATTCAAAACGCCCCCTTCGGGGGCTGTTATGAGTGACGAAGATGATGCCGATTGCGCATTTTCAATGCGCAAAGGTGTAAAAGAGAGTTGGTCCAAATTCACCCTTTGGGTTGGGGTGCTTCCAATAAATTGCGTCGATAATCTCGACAGATTGGAAACCCTTTTCTACCAATTTACGTGCTAATGTTTCCACATGTTCACTTCTATCCGAGTTTTTACACCTTTTCTCATTTGAAACGCCCATTTTTTACAAATATAAATTTGTAAAAATATTTAAAAATATAATCATATGATTTCATAAGTGAATGGAATACGAAGACAAAATAAAAGAATTAGAAGACGAATTGAAAGAAACAAGAAAGGAATTAAACGAAACAAAAGACCACCTTAAAAAATACACTGCTCCTGAAAGGAGTAAGACTTTCTATGAAAATCACAGGATTGATATTTTACAAAAAAACAAGGAGTATAAAGAAAAAACTAATTATTATGCTAACTTATCAAGCGAGAAGAAAAAGGAATATGCCAGAAAAGCATATCTAAACAAGAAAGAAAAAATAAAGAACGAGGAATGAAATTCATTTAGCAATTTATATAGATTGTTCGTGTAATCTATATAAATATAATCTTTGTATAGTATATAAGAATGGTGAAAAAGAAGAAATTGAAAGACGAATTCAAAGAGTTTAGGAATACTGACAAGTCCGCTTACAAAACTTTCAAAATACCACTCAAAACCATTTTACAAGACCGCAATTTAGTTCAACCTATTCTAAACGATTTGGTATTTGAGATGAATGATTTAGTCATTCATACTTATCAGTTTATTCGGTTGTATGTCATCACTTGCTATTCCAATAAAACGGATTTACCTGTCATGGATGATACATTTATTTTATATTGTTTGAAAGTTTTAGGAACTCGTGATAACCGTGGAAGACAGATGGTAAATGTTGGATTATTGGAAAGTTTAGAAACATTTTACATTACTGAATATCAACCATTGTTAAACCACGAGAAAACCAATTTGAAAAATAAAACACAATTATTAGCATATTTAGCAACGCAAATTCATACATCGTTATCAAACAACGCACAAGAACGGTCCATTCAACATTTTTTGCGTTTCGTAAATAAGACCACGAACCATATAACTGACGATAAAGCAATTCTTTTCAAATTCAAACATCATGTTCTTTCGCTGAACGATGAAACTGATGTCATTTTCAATGAATGGAAAACCGTTCATTTACCTAACATTTTTCCATCAAAAATTTCCAAATCCGTTCATTATGATGTCAAAGTCAATCCAATGAACTATTTGAAAGGAATGTTGTATATGAACGAAGTGTTGGAAACTGACGGACATAAACTGTTTCAACCGCTCCCACTCCGTAATAATATTGTTCCAAAGCATATCATTTTGGATACTGCTTGTTTGGTTAGTTTATTCTGTCCTGAAAAATCCAAGAAAGGTGAATTATTGAAAAATATAACAGCAAACCAAACTGTTGTTTGGAACAACTTTATCAATCTCAATCACAAAATATTCAAGAACGCACATTACCAATTTCACCATCAAATACAAACGGACGGAGTTTCATGTAGTTTGTTGTTTATTAGAAAAGATTTGAAAGATAAGAAATGGGGAACTCGTGTTCCAATTATTGGAGAACAGAATTTCTATAACATTGAGGATTTATCCACAGAACAACTTGATGAATTGAAAGACCGAAATGTAGTTGGATGCGATCCAGGTAAGAAATCGTTGGTGTATATGATGGATGAGAATGGTAAGAAATTACAATATACCGCTCAACAACGAAAAATAGAAAGTTATGGGAAACGAAACCAACGCATTCTATTACAAATGAAAAAGAAGTATAAAATAACCGAAAAAGAAACTCATTTATCGTTAGAAAATAGTAAAACAATTCATATAGCAAGGTTCAAACGATATTTGGTAGAAAAAACCAAATTGAATAAAGATGTTGGAGATTTTTACAAACGAGAAGTATGGAGGAAAATGAAATTCCGTCAATACAGTTATGGTAAGAAAAGTATAGATACATTCCTGAATAAAATCCAGGAAACATTTGGTTCCAATATCCTAATTGGTTATGGAAATTGGAGTAGGGATACACAAATGAAACATTTTATGCCTACAATGAATCAAGGATTAAGGAAGCAAATTCATAAACGATTTGATACCATAACAATGAACGAGTTCAATACCAGCAAACTATGTTGCGATTGTAGTCAGGAACTAAAACATTATAAAGATAAGAAAAACACTGATGTATATCGTCTGTTCTGTTGCGTGAGTTGTAAAAACAAAGAAACCGTATTTAGAACACGAGATGCTAATTCTGCCGTGAATATAAGGAAACTAACAAGGTCTTGGATGAAAACCCAAACAAGACCAAGTGAGTTTACTTACAAGCAAGGTCTTTCACCTGTATTGGATGATACAGGAAAAAGTAAGACAATCGTTGTTAAGACCACATAGGTGGAAGCACAACTTATTGATTTTACATGTTTTATCGTTTTTTTGCTCTGTAAAATGGGCGTTTCAAATGAGAAAAGGTGTAATTGACAATATATAGGCTATAAAATTCATATTATACATTTTGCTTATATTTTTAGATGATTTTTACCATATAAAAGCGATTTTTTAAAAGCGATGTCTCGATCCTCCTCCGCTACGCTTTCTCATTTTTCTAGTCTTTTTCGGTTTTGTCTCTGTCTCTCCCTTTTGGAAAAAGGGAACAAAATTTTGCTCGCCACGGGTCCCGAAGGGAGGCCCCATCCCGAAGGGACCCCCATTTTCCTCCACTTTTTTTAAAAGTGGATTTTCAAAAGCGACTTCATCTGTTTTTTCTTGGATCTCTTGTTTTTCTACAGGTGTATCGCGAGGCGTATCTTCATCATGTTCATCGCCCTTATACATGAATAATCCAAGGCCACCCATTGCCAAAATCGCTGCAGCAGTCATCAAAGATTGAACGTCGTTCATGAATACGTTCTATATTTTTTTAGTAACAATTAAACACGTTCCTCAACATTCCTAAATACTTTAACAGCGCCTTCCTATCATATATCATATTATCACGCCCGGCAACTTCGTTTGTCTCGTCCTCTTCCTCATAGAGCATATCATACGTGATGTCACTCGAACTCTGCGGCAGATCGTTGTAATTATACAAAATATAACTTGTTCTGTTTTCCGCACAAATTGCAACACTAATAAAATCGGCAAGGTCCTTGGCTCGCTCACATGTAAACGAATAAGGGACCGAACTCAAGTGCTTAGTTTCGGCGCGAGCACCGCGCACAAGATATACTTGATTGAGTTGGTCATATATGATGAACATGGACGTATCTAGCTTCTCGTCTGAAATATCATACTCCTCTATCTTTAATACAAGGCAATCGGGGAACGTCATTAAGTAATATATGCGAGACCTTTTTAAATTATTTTTATAGTTGTATTATATTAAGATGCTATCGAACCCGACACCTTATCCGTCTAATCAACTACACCGCTCTGGCTACTTCAAAACGATGTTTGACACAACACTTTTACCTTACAATAAAATGTATAATAACTGCTCGAATACGCTGTGTTATAATTACAGTAAAAATTACATATATAAACCGCATAGTGGTTATGGACAAGTTGGGACCAGCGCTTCGGGTTACTTAGGCAGACGAAAAAGACTATAATCATCCACCTTTGAGAAAGGTGGAGCCAAATTTCAACCTTTGAGAAAGGTGGAGCCAAATTTCAACCTTTGAGAAAGGTGGAGCCAAATTTCAACCTTTGAGAAAGGTGGAGCCAAATTTCAACCTTTGAGAAAGGTGGAGCCAAATTTCAACCTTTGAGAAAGGTTGATCCAAATATACACCGCCGAACATTTCAAACGGAACAAAACAACTTAAAGACGCATTGATATAATATGTAATGACGAGAGGTTTTTCTAATTGTTCCCTACCGACTCATTCGTGGGTGATTGCCAATTTGCTCTAAAAGCAATTTTATTGGCATCACATAAAAACCAACTCAAAAACGAACATACTTCGTATGTAATCAGTGGCAGTT
>Ga0247841_10004352_pt1 | contig 24504 bp, 24 predicted proteins | sample LaCruzMarch2015__2_FD_192410 | JGI IMG/M metagenome (GOLD analysis project Ga0247841, IMG submission 192410) | Freshwater microbial communities from meromictic Lake La Cruz, Castile-La Mancha, Spain - LaCruzMarch2015_18m | ecosystem: Environmental > Aquatic > Freshwater > Lake | place: Spain... | reverse complement strand
CCTGTTGCTCGTCCCGCTACCCCTGTTGCCACGCATACCGCCCATGTTGCCACGCATACCGCCCATGTTGCCACGCATACCGCCCATGTTGCCACGCATACCGCCCATGTTGCCACGCATACCGCCCATGTTGCCACGCATACCGCCCATATTACCACCCATATTACCACCCATGCCACCGCCCATGCCACCGCCTTGGGACATTATAATCATTGGTATTTGTTGCTGTTGCGCTTCTCTTCCTGCAAGACCATTAATAGCGGCAGAGCTTGGTACCTGTCCAGTCTTCTTGAAATGACGTGCAGCTTTCTTTGCGATCTTCTTTGCGGATTTAATAGCTTTGCGACCGGCAAAAGTTGTCGTGATTGGGGTATCATAACCATAATCTGATAAGACTTGACGGAATGTTGTACGATACACATCGGTTGGTGTCATTGTTTGTTCCATGCTTTAATAACATATAACATATTTATTTTTTTGTGGTTTTGAATGACCTTCAAAGTTTTTTGTTTTTAAAAATATATAGTTTTACTATAAATGATTGCAGAAACACTTCAGCAGGACCCTATATGGTTCAAGAATGTGAGGGTACTGTTCCTACGCCCGTCAGAAATTATCCCAAGCAGGGACCAATCTGACGCCGAAAGAGTTAACGCAATCGTCAGATTAGTTTTTTACTGCTCCCTCGCCGTCGCCCTCATCAGGTCCAACCCTATGTACCTCGTCCTTGGCCTTGCAATCGTAGTCATCATCACCCTTGCCTTTGCCCTTGGAAACAAAAAGAAAACGAAGAACGAATCGTACTCTAACCTAAGACCAACCACGGTCAAAAGAGAAAGAAAAGCGTGCAGCCCATCAACGCCAAATAACCCCTTTTCCAATGCAACTGTAGGAGCTCTTCTTGGTGATGAAGGCAGGGCCCCTGCTTGCAGCTATGATGACCCGGGTGTGGCAGATGAGATGAGAAAGAACTTTAATAAAGGACTCTTCCGCAACCTCGATGATGTATATGAAGTTGAAAACAGTCAGCGTCAGTTCACCACTATGCCTTCAACAACTTCAGCTCCCGATACCATAGCATTTGCTGAATTCCTTTATGGTTCTCGTGGAAAAACTTGCAAAGAGGACCCCTCAAAATGTATGCCATACTTTTCTGCTCGTGATTAGTTTTTAAACACCATTCTTTATATTGTTCTCGAGTCAAGTTCTCGAGATCATTGCCCAGGCCGAATAGGGGCCAGCTCAGATTTGCATTTACCTCTCTTCACGCATGTCATGGGGTTTGATGTGATTGTCTTGCCACATACAGACACCGAATACGTATCATAGTCCTTGAAAGGAAGATACCCCAGCTTGTTGGCAATTTCTAGCGTCCTCTTGAACTGTGACCAAAAGGAATCGTCGTGACCGTATGACGGGTTCATTATATGTGACAGTTCGTGGAGCAGGACAAACAGAAGATCATCTTCTTGTTGAACAACCCCCGTGCTATCCCTGACGCACAAATACAGTTCCTTCTTTTCTATGGCATATGCTATGGTCTCGGTTTGAGGTATCTCTGTTATTGTCCCTGTCCAGTATTTCTTAATGCGTTTGATATTGCCATCCTTGGGGTAAGCAATGGTTGCAGCACCTATGAACTTCCGCGCCCTGTTCTCAAGAGTTGCCAGCATATCTGCCGCCGCGTGGTCATTTTCCAAATTCCCTGTATTCCTCACTCTATAGGTCTTACCATTTACCGAGGATACAATGTCTGATGTTTGTGGTTCGGCATTCTTGTAAACGAGCGCACCCAAGGTGGCAAGCGATATGGCGGCAAATGTAATACTCATAAATAACGCTCATATTAAATTTCGCAACAAATGATTAAAAATAAAATATACTTAGAATATAAATGGCAAGAGTTCAAGCACCCAAGAAGAATTGCACCAAGTGCCAGGGCGTTAGTTGCCAATGTCATTTGATCCAGAAAACTCTTATATCGACAAACTTATATAATCATATTTTTTGTCAATAATCATTACAGATATGAATATAGTTTATAAATATGTATCACCAAGTCATAAATCATATGTAGGTATGACAAGTGATGAAAATAGTCGCAAACTAGCGCATAGAAATACAAATGGTTCTGCACCATTGTTTCATAAAGCAATACTAAAATATGGTTTTGAAAATTTTGTATATGAAGTAATTGAGAGTGGATTATCTAGAGAAGATGCTTTTGCTAGAGAGAAATATTGGATAAAAAAGTTTGGTTCCTTTGGTCCTAATGGTTATAATCTTACAGAAGGTGGTTCGGGTTGTGGTTATGGCGAAGATCATCCATCTGCAATAGCAATTCGTTGGTATTCAAAAACAGAGGGAGAAAGAACCTGTGGGTGTATGAGTGTTCTCGCAGATTTTCTTGATGTTGGAAGAACATCAATTTATTGGGTTGTTAGTGGTGTTACTAAACAGGCGTGGAGTCGTAAATATAACGAATGGATACAGTTTAAAAATATAAATGATACCAGTCCATTTGATCCAAAATTACAAGAACCTAAAGACAGTATTTCAACAGCAATTACAATATGGGACATAGATAAGAAAACAATTGATAATACATTTCCTTCGCTGACCGCAGCATCAAATTATTATGGATTACCAAACAAAACAAACATTTTTTCTGTTTTAGATGGAAAATGTCAACAATTTATTATAGGCAATAGACGATTTGATGCTCAACGAGACACTGACCCACCACGTGAATGGAATGATCCACCTCCGCCAACAAATGGAATATCTGCTGCAATTGTTGCTTTCGACCAAGATGATAATGATGATAATTATGTCCTTTGGTTTCCTTCTATAAAGGAAGCAAAATTAGCAGGATATTCTAAAGCAGGAGTATGTGCTAATCACGATCGTTTACACGCTGGAAAAACACCAGAGGGCAAACAATTACGATGGGAATTTGAGGATCCGATAAGACGTGCTCGTATGCCAAAACGTTAATTTGTTGTATGTTTATAAATGAATAAATATTATATATTCTTAATATAAATGACAAGAACAAATAATACGACGTCTTGCAAAGTATGCAAGAATACCAAGGGGATTGGACAGGCATGCAAGAAATGCCGTGTGTTGTTTAACCAGATCCCTCTCGTAGACAACCCATTCAGCACCTATAATTACAAATACACCGCCACCGAGACCCAGGCCACGAATGCCAAGAACCAGGCAATCTGGGGTCTGGTAAACATAGGTCTCTCCACCGAAGCAGCCCGCCTGTACGGCGATGTTGTGGTGCAGAAGACAACTCGTGCCTGCAGGCGGTCTGAAGGCGGGTTCGCAGACACCAACACAGAGCTGTGGGGCACCTCTCCTTACCTGGGACGTGGTGATGGCGAGTTCTACAACATCGACAAGTCAAATGACCTGGTGCGCGGGTTCGAATCTTCTCTTCGTGGAACCAAGTCTCGCACATTCATCACCGATGTTTCTCCAATTCCATACACATGGCAGCAAATCGATGTTCCATTGGCAGCTGCAACTACAAGCTTCATCGCCGGTCTAAATACAAGGGAGACTCCTGCGTATAGCGAATCATAAATTAAATATTGTCATAGATAAATATGGATTCTAGGTTGTCCGAACCTTATAATATTCGTGCAGCACAGATCAGAATGATTCCAGGAGGCGCGGGAGGCATCCCCATGAACGCCTTTGAAGGAGGAGAACCCGCCTGGACAACGCTGCCTATGAAGCGCATTGTCCCAGATGCAGATACCTCTTTCTGCGGCGTCCCGACTCTCGAGGAAATAGGCAGGCTGAGGACAGAATTCGTCTCCAAGTACGAGACAACGCCTTATGCCGTGGACCAGACTTTCACAAACACCCTTGGCGCAGGCAAACTAAACCAGCAGTTCACACGCGTGCCCGGGAGTTATTACGATGATAGAAACTTTGATATCATCAGGTCCGAGAAATATCCAGACCCACCAATTCTGTGGTTGACTTCTATTGGCGTCAATAGCCGCCAAGCGGGTCGCAGTGATGGTGTGAAATACAAACGGTAAAATGTTTGTTATATGTATGGCGCAAAAACAAGTGAAGATACAGCTGAAACACGAAGGTTCTCTCGAAAAGTATGGATATCATGTATCGGATACTAGGGATACCAGACGGAAAGCACTGAAGAAAGTATTTGCGGACAGAAAAACCAGAGATGGCCTAAACAAACTCATCGCAAGGATAAATGTTTTAAGCATTTACTTTAAAAGATCCAATCCATTGTATGCTGCGCGTGCAAATGAAGATGAAGCCTTTATACGGAAATATCGCGACAAAAAGTTTCCGCTGTGATTTGAAAGATGTATCTACACTTTTCAAAATAACCACCGTGTTTCTTTAACATTTCTTGGTCTTTGGTGCATCAAGTCCGCCGAGAGAATATGCGAGCACATCCATGGTTTCGTCATTTCTGCTGCGCAGCACCGGACGGAGTCTAGGAGTGTCCAAGAACATTGTCTGACCAGTGAAACGCTCTTTCTTGCCCTTCATCAGAAAGTATGCGAGGGCAAGACACAGTGCTACAATTACGAGTATTTGCCAGATTTGCATTTTAGTAATCAAATATTTTTTTGATTAACAGTTGAATTTACCGCATATCGACAAAACAAGTATATAAGATTCTTGGTTGTATTGTATATGAATCCGAACTTCAGGCATCTAAGATGCTCGGAATCAGCAGAAGAACAATTTCAGACCGTATAAAAAACAAGAAATTTACAAACTATGTTTTATTTAACAGTTAAACTTTTGACACCAATCGTCATGTGTGGTGACTCCCTTGTTCGTGGGAACGGGGGCGAGGACCTTGGGGCTGGCGGCAAACTCTTGCACGGTGCTTGGAAGGCCGTGGATGACAGAGTCAAATTTCTCGGTCTTCTTCTTGTTGAACATCTTGCCAAAGAGCAGACCTAGTGCGAAAATCACGACAATCACCACGAGGAACATCAGGGGGCTGGATGGCACTAGCTTCATACTGTATAGTAACAACAAATATTATTTTTAAAACTTAAGGTTTTGTCACGGCTTTGACATCATTTGCCTTCTTAGCTTCCATAATCGAATTAACCATAGTTCCAATCACAAATGCTATAAGCATCAGGGTGAACAGTAAACCAGGGGTCCGGTTCAATATGTCAAGCAACATTGTGTATATACTATTAACACATTTTTTATGCGTGTGTCTAATTTTTGTAATAAATAACTCTATATATAAAAGATATGGACGACGTAGAAACAATCTTGAGCAAGGGAACAGACGAAACGTATATCTTCCTGGTCGACTCTGCCAAGCGCGACAAGGCTGCCTACCCAACTCCCTCAGAATTTGAGGTGACATTCAACTCACAGTTCCGCAATGTGACAAAGTTTGAAATCCTAAACGTTTCAATCCCACGTACAGACTACTTGGTAGATGAGACAGAACGCTCGCTCGTATATGCCATAGGACAACCCACAAACATTGCCACCTGGGAGAGCGATCTCACGCAAATACGCACCGCAAACATAACTCCCGGTGACTACAACTTGAGCCAGCTGATAGATGAAATAAATAATCAGCTCACTGCGGTTGCAAATGCTTTCAACGACACCACCGTGCTCCAAGTAAGTCCCACGACAAACCCTAATGAAATCTCCAACAAAATAAACTTGACCTCATCAGGACCCTTTACTCTTCTGAGCGGGTCTATAAACTCTACAATAGGGTTTGGAGACCCTGTCAATGTTACCCAATCCGCTGCAACGAGATACTACAATGTAGTCCCAGGTTACACGGTGAACTATCCAAATGGGGCAGAGAATACGTTCTTGTCAATCCCTGGCACCATCCCAGGTTCTACAAGCATAAATGAGTTTGTTGGCGTGTTCCCCCCAGGAGACAAGAATAGTTTTGTAAAGATAACATCATCCGATGTCCTGCGGCAATATTTCACCTCAACGTCAGCAGGAGCCCCGACTACAGTCACAGGGTATTTTAACGACATCGGGACCGCGCCGTCAGGAGGGTTCGTATCCAACGTTGCCATAAAATATGCGGGGGATGGAACTACCATAGCATTTGGAAATATCGTGAGCATAAACGATGAGCTGACACCCAGTATCTCAAATCCGCTAACGGTAATCAGCAACTTTGTCCAGGGACAGGACTATTTTGTAGAGTTCACGGCAGCAACACCGGCCTCTGCCACAAACTGTACATCTCTGTGGTATCATAGCCCAAATCTGCCGCCCGTGGGAGGGGCGTTCATGCAAGTAAATGGGGCCAACGTGTTTCCTGGCCAGTACTTTGCGACGACGGTCGTAGCTGGTGCCGTTGGAAATAATCTGACGTCTCCTGGCATCGTGAATATACGAGGCGCGCGTTACATCAAAATACGGTGCAAGGAACTAGAGCAACTTATATATAAAGATCGCACCGGAGAACCCACCACGGCCGGTGTTGGCATCGTGAACCTCATCGGTTACGGGTACTCTCAGGAAAAGTATGATTTCAAATCAATTCCTGCTAAGAGTTTTTTTCCAATAGGAAAGTTACAAAAATTAACTTTCCGACTTGAGAGACCAGATGGTACTCTGTATAACACGCAAGGGGTAGATAATAGTTTTCTGTGCGCTCTGACCTACAGAGTGGTTCCCAACTCCTCCGCAGACAGGAAATTCGACGGCCCGGGTAAGTATCCTGCGGCTCCCGGATACTCAGGCGACTACGTGAAATTACAGCAAGAACGCTGGGCTGCTGAAGCTCGTGCCACATATCCCACACAGAAAGCTACGTACGATCGCTGCAGACCACGAACTGGTTAGTATCACAATTTTTCATGCGACCACTTGAAACCATATGCTGTTTGGCGATCTCCACAAGCACACATGCTTATAGAAGACCCACTGCTCTTTCCAAGAGCTCGTGCTGCTTCTCTACCCGAGGCATATTCATCCACGTACGTACCATCGATGGTATATTGATACACTTTCTTGGAACTACGATTCTTCTCACCGGTCTTCCCATAATTAGGATTCTTCTCACCAGACATTGCTTCACTGATTTGTTGCTTAGTTTCGTCACTCAGTGTCTTTCCATACCAATAAGCCTTCTCACCGGTCATTGCTTCGCTCAATTTTTGCTTGGTTTCATCACTCAGAGTCTTTCCATACATAGGGTTCTTCTCACCAGATAGTGCTTTGCTCATTTTTTCCTTGGTCTCCTCGGTGTGATTCTTTCCAGTATGTGCTTTGCTGATTTTTTGCTTGTGTTCATCACTCAGAGTCTTCCCCGATTGTGCTTCGCTCATCTTTTGCTTGGTTTCCTCGCTCAATTTGCCAGTGGAACCACCGCCCTCGCGTAGATTGTACCCTCCAGGCGCAAGAGTTCCCATTTCTTCTACCAAAAGTTCCTCGTCAAAGTTCAGGTCCTCATCAGGGCACTCGTACCAGTCTATCTTCACATTTTCCCATCCGTACTTTTTGATGGCATTGCATACTGCCACACAACTGCTATTGGCATATTGATGTTCTTCCAAACGTTTATGTATATCACGAATTGTTTGTCCAATGTAACTCTTTTCTGATGGAAAAGTGAGCTTGTAAATGAAACCCATTACTTTTACAGAATCTGTATTATGTAAAAGACATATTTTGTCGATATACTCAAATGACAACAAATGACAAAAAATGACAAAAAATGACAACAAATGACAATTAATATGTTTTGGTCCGTGACCATCCACCGCTTCCGCAACCACAGCCCTTTTCTTTGTTCACAAACATTAAATTTACGAACTCTACGAACAAAATCTTAGTAGTAGGTTTGTTTTCCTCTAGGTTCTCTACATTTATGTTCTGTGGAATGATATCATCATCGTCATCAGACATTGCCATTCTGGCATCGAAGAAACCTGGACTAAGCTCAAGCGACATTTTATTATTGTAAATATTTTAAATGCGATTGAAGCGGCGATAGTCTCCAAGCTCCACGGCAAGCGCGGGAGTTTTCCCCTTCCCCTGGGGCATTACCGCGGTTAAGACGTCTGCCGGGTCCCAAGTTGTAGCAGGAATCTTGGTTTCGTAAGTAGGTCTATAAAGTTTCATGGTAAACTTCTCCTTGCGCACTTTGAACCACCAGAATGACGCAGCTATTATCGCAACAACAATAAGGGCGATAAGGTAATTCATGTTTTATATTACATAATATTATTATTTACCATCTGGCAAAAAGATCGTCATGTTCATCAATACAGTTCTTCATCAAGTTAGGATGCCATGCTACCACAAGAAGTTCTTCGTGAAAAGGTCGGGGTATGTAAGCAGGCCCGGGGCGCAGATATTCAAAGATCGTAGACTTTTCTTTTCTTTCTATTGTCAGAAAAGAATCTTCAAAGGGAAGAGTTATCCTGAAAATGTCATTGATGTGTTTGATGGCACACTTGTGATTTTTCACGCTCTTGTAAGTTTCAACAATTGGAGGGTCATCAACATCAAGACCCATAGAAAATGTTGAAAAACTGAAACTATACTTATTGTCCTCTGGAACAACAATCACTTTTGAAATAGCATCATCATATGTGGCAGTGATATGAAGTTCGGTATACCCATCTGTTTCTTTATTCAAAGTACGAATGATGTCTCTGGATGTCATTGGTGTTGAAACATCTACTCTTGTTCGCGTGGCAGTAATGATAAAAGCAGTACATTCTGACAACATCTCCAACATATGCTCTCGCACTTCCTCATTTGAATTCATGACCAAGAAGGATGCTTTATCATGTATTGTTACCGCGGCCATCATAGTCCTTGGCTTTCCTCTCAGCGTATACACTATTTTATCTCCAAAGCAACTCCTGAACTTGATCACCAACTTTTCCGATGGCTCGAGTTCTGGAAACTCAAAATTGTCTATAACATGTCTTGCACGATCGTAGGCGATAACTTCATTTATCTCTTTCATTTTGTGTGAGCTTATCACACGCTTGTATTTATGTTATTTTTACTTCCTGGGTCAAATGACAAACATTGACACCTGCCCCAAAAACATAAAAGCACATTGTTCTCGCATAAATTATATATTATAGTCAGAATGACTCCAGTTCGTCACTTGGCCCAGATTACCATGAACCGCATTATTGCGTCTTCAGGGGAAAGTTGCAAGCTTCACCGGCTTTACAAGATTTCTTTCAACACAGGTCAGAAATACATTGGCCAGACAAAGAAGCTGCCCGAGGAGCGGTTCAAGGAACATATGCGCGCTTCGTCAAAGTGCTATTTGATCAAGTCTGCTCTGGAGATAAACAAAACACCTCTGCTGTCTACTCTTGCGGTTACAGGGGCTCATCAGATTGACACCTTGGAGCGCGTGGCAATTGCTATTGAAGACAGTGTCTCAAGGCCAAATGGCCTGAACATCTGTGTCGGAGGGCCGGGGGTAAAGCGCCCAGACTCAAAGTACTACAAGTTTCGTGATGATGTCGCGCTCGTGAAAACACTCTTGGATAAGAAGCACTTTGTGTCATATGATATCTTGTTCATGCGCGGTGACATTTCACTCACGGAAGACGAATTCAAGGCTGTGAAGCGCCTTGTGTAATTTGTTGCATAAAAACATTTTGTTATATAAAATAATGCATGAGCTACAATATTCAGATATAGGTAATACATACATTCCAGAATGGGCCCAAAAGTTTTATCCTTCATATGGCGAAGATATGGAATCAAGTGTTATGATACCTGAGATGGCATTTACACCTATACAGCTCTATAGAAGATTGGCATCCGGTGTAACGAAACCTCCTTTCTATACATCACTCTACAACGATGTTCTTTACGTGAACAAACGCACATTGAAACTTGTTCCTGCAACAGTCACTGGATACGTTGAGTTTACAAAAAAACTTACGCTTCAAATAAAGAACCCTTCTATCCAGGTATCTGTAAATACACTAAACCTCTCAGAAAGACCTGCCATAAATTTCAAATCAGGTACAAGAGTATCTGTAATCGTAGGCAAGAGTACTACATCTGGAAAATACAACATAGTGGGTCTATATACACCTGCACCAATATTAAGGACTAGAGTTACGACTGGAAAAGTGACAAAAATAGCTGGAAAAAAAATACAAGTGTCATACTCGGACCCATGGGACAAGCAGAAATATTCCAAAATGTTTGCAACACCAAGTGGGAAAATTATTGTGAATAGTCCTATCAAAGTCACTGTGAATAATATGGCACCGCGTATAGCAACTATTGGTCAAACTTTTTAATAATTTCCTCTAATTCGTCGATTCGTGTAATACATCTTTTCAAAGCACCAAACATAGCCATGGTTATTTGTGAGACGTCAACCAGTTTACAATCTGGCAAACCATGCATATATTCAGTGTGTACAGATTTTGGCATAATTTTTTCGAGGTCCTGAGCAATAAATCCAAGCTGTTTTCTGTCTCTTTGCTCAATATTTTCATTCCATGTAAATTTCTTAAGGTCTAATTCCCTCACGAGATTTTCACATGCAATAGTATTTGCAGACACAATATCGTGTTTCAAACGGCGATCAGAAGCCCCTAACCACCCGCCAGCGGTCTGTTTTATTGCAGTATCACTGCTTAGTAAGAGTCGACCACCAAGGTTCAGTGACAAGAAATGATTAGAATTGCACAATGCTACTTGTCCGCTCATAGCTGTCAACGAGGAGTTTCTGCCAAATAAAGAGGAATTGTTCAGCGAGGTGCCTTTCACGTCAAAACCTACAAATGTATTTCTGTCGCCAACTGAACCAGCTCCCGTGCCATTGCCAATGAACACATTCTGATCTCCTGAGGCAGAAAGACCTGCACCTTGTGCTATGCACACGTTATCATCTCCTGTACCAGCACCGCAATTATAACCTATAACGATATTATTACTTCCAGTGGTAAGAGATAGAGCAGTATCACTGCCAATAATTGTATTTTGCTTACCAGTAGTAAGAAATGATGCTGAATTGGTCCCAATGATCGTGTTATCACTTGAATCTAAAGTTGTTGCAGGTGCGGAAAAAGATCCAATCACCGTATTTCTGTATCCCTCTCCACCTGCAGCAAAACCGACTAGTGTATTGAGCGTCCCTTCTTTAAGAAGAAACGCAGCCTCGGAGCCTATAATAGTATTTTGTTGACCAAACGTCATTCTAGTCCCGGAAGACGTACCTAATATGGTATTCTTCGAGGCCCCTGCAAGCATCGAATTGCCAGACAAACTTCCGATGACGGTATTCCGAGAACCCTGACCTCCTGCTTTGAAACCCACGTACGTGCTGAGAGTCCCAGATGTAAATCCATCTCCCGCATATGCCCCCAAAATTGTACAGTTCGATGCCGCAAACATTGTATTTCCAGATCCAAAACCGATGACCGTGTTGTTCAACGAGGTTGTTGCAGCACTGTTTCCTGCCATACTGCCTATAATCGTATTTTGCGTCCCTGCTCTACCGGTCTCATATCCTATAAACGTGTTTAGATCCCCCGTCGTGATAGCAATTCCCGACCCCACCCCCAACAGAGTGTTTTTTGTACCACTTGTCAGTGCACCTCCAGAATCATAACCTACTAAGGTGTTGTCCTGAGACCCCAAGAGCATTAGATTACCTGCCAAACTACCAATGACTGTGTTTCTGGATCCATTGTTCCCGCAATCATAACCAACAAATGTGTTAAGAGTTCCGCTTGTGAGACCAGTTCCAGTAAAAGCACCAATCAGAGTATTGTTAGTGCCATCCCCCAATGATGTTCCTGTAGAAAACCCCAGAAGTGTGTTGTTTGCTGCGGAGCCGGACATTGTATTCCCGCTCAGAGCACCAACAACAGTGTTTCTGGAACCATCTCGTCCTGACCTATATCCCACAAAAGTGTTTAGATTTCCAAGTGCTTCTGTGCCTGCAAGAGAACCCAATATCGTATTGTTGATACCAGACACGAGAGACTTGCCTGCAAAACTTCCAAGGAGTGTGTTGTCGCTTGCAGAACCCAGCAGAGCACCCGCGGAATATCCCACCAAGACATTGTTGCTAGACTCTTTTCCAGATATATTTCCCACATAAGAACCCACAAACGTATTATTGTACCCATCATTTCCAGTGTTGTATCCCACAAAGACGTTCAGATTTCCAGACACCCCGGGCGCCGTGTTATATCCCACCATAGTATTGAGGTTTCCGGTTCCTCTTCTTCCAGACAGTGCTCCTATATACGTGTTTTCTTTTCCAATGTTTCCCGCCCCGCGTCCAACGTAACAGTTTAGTTCATTGGAGATACCACTGGGTATCGGAAATGTTGGACCCGTAAAGGCGCCCAAAAATACGTTGTTACTTGCTGCTTCCATTCTGTTTCCAGAAGAAAACCCCAATAAACAGTTAAAATCTCCGTTTACGCTAGCGCCAGATTCAACACCAAACAAAATGTTTTTAGAACCTGTAGCTTGTACACCTGCCCCAGCACCAAAAATACAATTATTAGAATTCACATCTATACCCGCAAGTACACCAAAAATAGAATTGCGCTGGCCGTTAATTCTGGCACCTGCAAGTGACCCAAATATACTATTTGCATTTCCAGATACGTTAGCACCTGCAAGTGACCCATACATGCTATTAAGATCTCCAGTCACATTAGAACCAGCTAAATAACCAGTCATGGTGTTGAAATCTCCATATATATCGGCACCTGCAAGTGACCCATACATGCTATTTTGACCTCCAGTCACATTAGAACCAGCTAAAAAACCAGTGATGGTGTTGAAATCTCCAGATATATCGGCACCTGCAAGTGACCCATAAATGCTATTTTGATCTCCAGACACATTAGAACCAGCTAAATAACCAGCGACGGTGTTGAAATCTCCAAGACGATTTCCTGCAAACGCGCCGATAATGGTGTTACTGTTACCTATGTTTTGGGCACCGGCCTCAAAACCAATAGCAGTATTATATGATAGCTCATTCCCTACATTCCTACCAGCCTCAGCACCCACAAAAGTAGACTTCTGTGCACCCGACAGACCTGCTTCGTATCCTATGAATGTAGAAAATACAGAGTTTCCGGCGTACGCTCCCGCATTTGCACCGACAATGGTGGTCTCGGAACCAGTGGTCATGAACTGTGCCGCCTGATATCCTAATGCCACATTCCTGCAATTGGCCATATATTGACCAGCATTTTTCCCAACGATCACGAGTTGACATCCTGTGGCATACTGACCTGCCCCAGGACCTATGATCACACTATCTGTAACATTTGAAGAGTTACCCCCGTTGCCACTAGCATATGAACCAATAATGATGGTGTCATACACATTGACAGTGTTAGCACCCGCATTCACACCGATGAATATGTTGTTGCCGCCATTGGTGTTGTTAAAACCAGCGTTCACGCCTATGTACACATTGTTGGACCCGTCAGTGGCAAACTTTCCAGTGTCCACACCAATGTATGTGTTATTCTGGGAGTTTCCAGACCCCTGGCCAGACCCAGAGCCCACAAATGTATCATTCGCAGACACGGTGGCATTTCTCCCACTGGACTCGCCCACGAATGTTGATCCCACTACATCTTGACCGTAATATGCAGCCGCAGCACCGATGGCCACATTTCTTTGCCCGCTCCGGAAGCGCCCCATCGTCTTCCACCCTACTGATGTGTTGTAACTGCTATCGGTTTGATACATACTGGACTCAAAACCAATCGATGTGAGCCCGACAACGTTTGCACCATACTGAATGCTCCCAGTTCCCACGCTCGTGGTCGATTCTGCATTTTGTAACCCGGCACCAGCATATGCACCAACAACAGTCGTGTTGCTCACGGTTTGCGATGACACCATGGCATTTGCTCCCACACCGGTGTTTCTCTGGCAAGATTCATCGCTTGCGGGAATCCGTGTGCCTGCATTCAAACCAACAAATGTAGAGTCATATCCGCCCACAAGATCAATTTGGTCTAATTGAAGTGAATAGGCCCCTTTCCCCGCAAGTGTATAGTCTTGAAAATTTTTAGACGGATTCATATAATTCTATCAAATATCCTTTTTGGTAAAACTTTACAATTATTCACCTTTTCCCGTGGACTTTATCTCGTTGTCGACGTTCTCGGCAACGTCAGTGTAAAACTTCTTGGTCTCTACGGGAAATTTGTACATTCTGTGGTCTCCTGATGCGCACATCTTTATGACATCTGCCGCGGGGATTTGTTTCTCTTTCTTCTTGCCGGAGTCAAAAGATGGTGTGGACATTTCCTTCATGCTCCGTTGAACTCTCGGTGGCATGTATGGTATATAATAGTCATCATCGTACACGTCGGCATTCTTGACCAAGTATTCGTTTCTGTATCTCTTGAGGTCCTTGGCGACTTCCTTGCCGGTGACGGGGTCTACATGTCGTACCACGTTCTTATCTGCATCATATTTTATCACTTTTTGTTCTGCTTTCGTGCCCCGCGTATACTTGAACAATATCGCGGGTATTTCATGGGGGTCGGCGCATCGCAGTTCCTCTATGCAATCATCATTCTTCACCGCTTCTTGAATTGAAGCGATGACTGTTTTATCTGGAACTTGTAATGTGATGTTGATTTGCGTTCCAATATCTATATTGTTTTGAGTATCAATATGTTGTGTTCCAATCCCAACATTATTATCACCAGAAATAGATACATTCCCAGATGTTTCTTTGATAGCTGATAAGTGATCTTCTTTCAGAACAAATTCCTTTGACACAGATGTCATTGTATGACCACAATCAACTTTCTTATGTTTAGTGGCATTTCCAGAAAGTATTGTTTCATAACCACAACCACACAGGTGAAGTGTAGTTTTATATATTTTCATAACTATTGTTTCTGGTATATATAAATATTTAAGTTAGTTGGTATAGTATAGTATAGTATACCAAGAAGACGCGGTACAGTAGTTTTTAGGTATAGGGTAGTTCCTTTATTTTTTTTTTTTTTTTTTTCATTTTTTTGTTTTTTTTTTTTTTTTAGTTATTGTTTATTTTTTTTATTTTTTTTTTTTTTTTTTGAAATTACTTATTTTGAAATTAAATATACACAATTTCCACCGAGCACTCGTCGAACATTTCTCTGCTTTTCTCGAAACTTGAAAGCCAGGACGAGTTTTCTTCTGGCTTTCTTGTGACTATCTTGGCGATACCCGCTTGGATGATTAGTTTTGCGCACTCGTTGCACGGGAAGAGTGTGGAGAACAATGTGCATCCCGCGAGCGTCGCTCCATTCCTTGCGGCTGAGCAAATTGCGTTTGCTTCCGCGTGCACTACGTAGTCATACTTGGTTGGTTTTGACCAGCGTTCGGTTGTTTCTTCAAACCCACGCGGCAGACCATTGAATCCTGTACTGCGTATGTTTTGGTTGTTGTCGAGGACAAGTGCGGCCACCTTGGTGCTTTCATCTTTTGAAAACAACTGTGCCTGAAATTCCGCGAGTTGAAGATACTTTTCTGCCTTTGATGTATCCATGTTGTTTACATGTTTGCGACATATCATATGTCTGATTTGTCGATATATGGCAACTTTTCACGAGACCACTTGAAACCAAATGCTGAATTATTATTCTTCTGATTTACAATCACACATTGCCATTCTGAGTCAAGAAATTTAGATGTTATCATTTTGGAGCCAGTTGTATGTGAGAACAACGATAGCATGCATAAAGGCAGATCCGGAGCCCACTGCGACAGAGACGCCCCACATATTGGGAGTAATCTTCTCAATTTTGAAGAAGTTTCCGATAAGGAACATGATGATTACCTGGAGGGCAACAAGGCCAAACACGCAGGCCAGAGCAATGTATTTCTTGAAAATTGCGAAGATGGGGAAAATATTATCTTTTGATACGACGTTGATAAAGTTGAAGATCTGGCAAAAGATGAAAGTGTTGAACATTAGTCCGGAGAGTTGCTTTTCGGAAATATCAATCAGTTCCGGAGTGACAAAGAAGAGCACAAGCTGAACAACGACCTGATACAAGGCCTGTGGGAGGATACTGCGGAGCATTTCTACCGTGATGACAAACTCGTCACGATGTCCTGGCTTTTTGTTCATGAGATTAGTGGATGGCGGAGAAGTTGAGAGACCGATGGCGGCAAAAGAGTCCATCACTAGGTTTACGTACACCAGCTGTGCCACGTTGAGAGGTGTGGTTCCCCTCGAAAAGGCGGCAGTTGATACAACGACTAGTGCAACAATGTTGATTGCCACCTGGAAAGTGATGAAAGCGCGGATGTTTGCCATGATGTTCCTGCCCCACCGAACTCCGCTTACGATTGAGTCGAAGTCATCGTTGAGGATGACGATGTCAGATGCCTCCTTGGCGAGGTCCGTTCCAGAGCCCATAGCACAACCCACGTCGGCTTCCTTCAGAGCCGGGGCATCGTTGGCACCATCACCAGAGGCAGCGACCACGTGCCCCAACTCCTTGTAGAGCTTCACGAGTTCGAACTTGTCTTCAGGAGAAGACCGTGCCAGAACGCGCAGCTTGGGGGCAATCGCAACACGTTCCTCCCTGCTCATCTTCCTAAAGTCCTTACCTTCTACTGCGATGTCACCGTGCTTCATCATTCCAATGTCGTTGGCGATGTGCTTGGCCGTGTCGATGTTGTCACCAGTTACCATGATGATACCGATACCAGCGCTTTCGCACATCTTGACCGCGGCCGGGACACTCCGCCTGACGGGGTCCTTGATTCCGAAGATTGCGAGCAGCACATCATCTCGCAGCAGAGCAATTGTCCTGAGGCCTGATGATGCCATCATGCGGACATGCCCCATATGAGACTTGCGAATTTCGTCCGACATGACAATGTCTCCCTCCACGGTTGCGACATGGGCACAGGTCTCCATCACGATTTCGGGGGCACCCTTCAGATATGTCTTACCGTTAACGACCACCGATGACATCTTGGTCTTGGACGAGAATGGTGTGATTTCGGTCGGCGTGTTGTTTTCGCGAATTGTCAGGTGGTTGGAGTAAGAGTCAACAAAGCGCAGAAGAGCGACCTCTGTCTGACTACCAACACCGTGTGCCTCCGTGAGGAATGCAGACGAGTTGATGGAGCAATTCATGAGGATGTCCTCAAAGAGCGCCTTCATGTTTCCGATGGGCGGTGTGTGGTCGAACATGGTGTTGTTCAGCACGCATTTTACCACGGACATCTTGTTTTCGGTCAGCGTACCTGTCTTGTCACTCAGGAGCATCGAAGTGCTTCCGAGGGTTTCGCATGCAGAGAGATGACGGACAAAGAGATTGTCCTGCAGCATCTTCTTGACGGAGTATGTCAGGGTGATCATGACGGCGGCAGGCAGTCCCTCTGGCAGACCCACGACAATGATTGTGATAGAGAACACGATGTACTTGAGGGGGCCGCTTGACACGGGGGGCCTGGGGTCCATAGTGGTCCACCGCACAGTCTGGGCAATGAACACTGACATACTCACGCACAGTGCCACAATACCACACCACTTGACAAAGCGGAGAATCCTCTTCTGGAGTGGGGTCTTCCCTGACTCCTTCTGGACCAGAGCAAGGGTGCGGCCAAACTCGCTGTTCTGCCCCACGGCAATGACATACATGGACCCGATGCCCTCGGTGACAACGCTTCCCGAACGCAGCCAGGGATCGGTCTCAAAGTTCTTCATAATGGTGATGCCCTCACCTGTCAGTGCGGATTCGTCCAGGCCAAGCTTGTTCGTTGTCACGAGGTACCCATCGGCTGGGACATTGTCACCTGCAGACAAAATCACGAGGTCTCCTACCACCAGCTCTTTGTTGGATATCTGCATTTCGTTACCATCTCGGATTACTTTCACCATGTAGGTGTCGTTTTCTGAGTTCAGCTTGTGGAACGCCCTGTCCTGTTTGAAATCATTGTAAGACCCGATTGCGACAATTACTATAATTGTAAACCAAATCGCAATTCCCTCGATCCACTCTGAATTCTTCTTCTGCTCCTCGAAGACAATGCCAAAGATGGTGGCGATTGTGGCAGAGATTGCCAGCAGACCAAGCAGAGGGTCCGACATGGTATTCAGCATGATTCTCCAGATGCTCTTGGGCGGGGTTTTGGGGACCGAGTTGATACCGTATGTTTCTTTCCGCCCCTCGATGGTATCTGCAGCGATACCATCAAGGCCCGTATTCAGATACGCATCAAACTCGAAATTCTTGGCAAGATCGGTGTCTCGATCGGAGATGATGGCTTTAAAGGCAGACATCTTCTGGATTTTTTAGTGATCTTCTGATCATTTTGTTTCCTTATATGTTCTGCCAGGGTGCCAGGGTCAAATGACAACGTATTGTTTGACCCTGGTGTCAATCTGTCTATATATTAGGACCAACGCGAATTCTAACAAAAAATAACAACATGAACTTCCTGGCATGCTTTGGCATACGGAGCGCCCCCAAGCGTTTCACCAAGATACGCAAACTTGGAAGTGGCAATTTCGGCATTGTTCATATCGTGCGAGATAATACAACCGGTGGCAAAGCAGTGATGAAGAGTGCGATTAAGAATGACGATAAGAGTGAGAAAATTTTCAAGCGCGAGTACTGTATTGTACAGTCATTGTCCCACAAAAACATCATTGCTCCTCTGGAGTTTGGGTTCCACAATGACACGCCTTTCATCATCTTACCGGTGTTCAAGCAGGACATGCTTACCAGATTGCTTGGAAAGCTGCTAACTCAGATCCAACAGAACACATTTACACGTGCGATGGTTGGCGCTCTGAGTCACGCACATGCCCGCAATATTGTTCACCGCGATATCAAACCTGACAACATTTTTATCAACGACTCGTTCGCGGATGCCGTGCTGGCTGATTGGGGGTTTGCTGTGGACTTGAACACTCACATTCCTACCGGTTCTGTTGGGTCTCTTTCATATGCGGCTCCCGAGATTGGAATTGATTTTTCCTCTATTGATTGGAAGAAAGCGGATGTGTTTTCTCTCGGTGTGACACTGTACACAATTTTTTCAGTAGATGATCTCCTAGAACGCACGAATAGCTTAGCATATACACCATCGCAGGAGTCCATTGACAAGAAGATAAACAAGATGAATTGTGGAGTTCAACTGAAGAACTTGCTCAAGCAGATGGTTCGAATTGACCCAAACGAGCGTATCACAATGGCAGAAGCAATGAATCATCCATACATCAACGACATTTCGGCTGTTTTCTAAAATTTGTAATTTTTTAAAAATGCCCGAAAAAAAGTGTCATTTGACCCAGGAGACTTCTAAGGCGTATTTATATCGACAAAATGCTCACTTAGTATTACTTTGTTTCTAAGACAATAGACATGGCAAGCAAGTACATCAAGCTCTCCCAGCGCGAACACGTGCTCGCCAGGCCCGATACCTATGTGGGGGCTGTCGAAAAAGAACTCAGGAATGACTTTGTTTATGATGGCGCAAAAATCACCAAAAAAGATGTTCTGTATTCTCCCGCGTTCCTGAAGATCTTTGATGAGATCCTGGTCAACTCTGCTGATTGTTTCAATCGTGGCGGGGCAATGACCACGCTGAAGGTCACCATCTCAAAGGACTCTATTTCTGTTTACAACGACGGGTGTTCCATTCCTCTCGAGAAGAATGACGAGGGCATTTATATTCCCGAGATGATCTTTGGGCATCTTTTGTCTGGCGAGAACTTTGACGATACCAAGGAGCGCACAGGAGCTGGTCGCAATGGCTATGGTTCAAAGCTCACCAACATCTTCAGCAAGATCTTTAGCGTTGAGATCTATGACGGTTCGCATAAGTATATCCAAAGTTGGTCTGATAATATGAACTCCGTGTCAAAGGCAAAAATTACAAAATCCAGTAAGTCTCAATCTATTACAACGTCCTTTGTTCCCGACCTTGCGCGTTTTGGAATGGTCGACATTGACGATGATACCCGGTCGATTCTTGTTCGCCGAGTCTATGATATGGCCGCTGTCCTTGGCAGTGTTCGCGTGTTCTTGGATAACAAGCGTTTAGACGTCAAGACTCCGTTGGATTACTTCAAGCTTTATACCGATGAAAAAGTGGTGTTTGAATCCGCTGATGGCTGGAGCATCGGCATGGCACCTGCCAATGAGTTGGCATGTGTGTCTTTTGTGAATGCTTCGGCTGCTCGTGGAGGAACTCACGTGGACGCTGTAGTCAACTCTATCGCCAAGGCTGTTGTGGAGACGGCTTTATCTAAGAAGAAGACCATCGTGAAGCCAGCGATGGTGAAGAACAAACTGTTCGTGTTTGTTAACGCCAAGGTCGTGAACCCGACTTTTTCTAGTCAAACCAAGGACATTCTCACGTCGCGGAACATAAAGTTCTCCCCTTCTGCTGCTTTCCTGAAGAAGGCAACGGGTCTTGTGCTCGACGCTGTCATTGCCGAGATGAATGTTCGCGAGAGCCTTGTCGACGCACGGCTGCTCAAGAAGACCGATGGCGTCAAGAAGACTCGTCTCACGGGCATCAAGAAGCTCACGGACGCTGCGTGGGCTGGCACCAAAAACTCTGGTCTCTGCACTCTCATCCTGACAGAGGGAGACTCGGCTGCCACGCTGGCAACCGCTGGTCTTGCCGTGGTGGGTCGCGAAAGGTATGGAATCTTCCCCCTCCGTGGTAAGCTGCTCAATGTGCGCGATGCCTCGGTTTCAAGCATTGCTGCAAATGCAGAGATTGCCGCCATCAAGCAAATCCTGGGTCTTCAGGTTGGAAAGACTTACAAGGATGCGTCATCTCTGCGTTATGGCTCTGTCATGCTTATGACTGATGCTGATGTTGACGGGTCCCACATTTCCGCCCTCGTTATGAACTTCTTCCACGCCCAGTTCCCCAGCCTCCTTGCCGTCCCAGGGTTCCTGAAGAAGTTTTCCACTCCCATCGTGGTGGCAAGTCGTGGTAAGGATATCAATGAGTTTTACAGTCTTCCTGACTATGAGAGCTGGAAGAAGAACACTGCCGACTGTGCCAAGTGGTCTATCAAGTATTTCAAGGGTCTCGGAACAAGCACATCCGAAGATGCCAAGAAGTACTTCAAGAACCTCAAGTCGCTCGTGAAGATCTTTGGGTGGACCGAAGACTCTGGCGAGCTCATCGACCGGTCTTTCAACAAGTCTCGCCCTGACGAGCGCAAGACCTGGCTGCTCGACTTCCAGCCCGGAAACCAGTTGGACCAGTCGAAGACCAACATCCCCGTCCCTGACTTCATCGACAAGGAGCTCATTCTTTTCTCACGGTATGACGTGGAGCGTTCTATTCCCAGCGTGGTGGATGGTCTCAAGCCATCACAGCGTAAGATCCTCTTTGCCGCATTCAAGCGGAACCTGACCAACGAAATGAAGGTTGCGCAGTTTTCTGGCTATGTTGCCGAGCACTCCGGCTACCATCATGGTGAGCAGAGTCTGCAGGGTGCCATTGTAGGCATGGCCCAGGATTACGTGGGCAGTAACAACATGAACTTGCTGCTCCCCAACGGTCAGTTTGGTTCTCGTATTCTTGGCGGGAAAGATTGTGCTTCTGCCAGGTATATCTTTACAAAGTTGTCGCCCGTGACGCGCCAGGTGTTCAATCAGGCCGATGATGTGCTCCTTAAGTATCTTGAGGATGATGGTTCTTCTATTGAGCCCGAGTGGTATGTGCCTGCTATTCCGTTTTTGCTCGTAAATGGTGCCAATGGTATCGGGACAGGGTTCAGCACTGACATTCCTTCTTACAATCCCAAGGACATCATCGACAACGTCAAGCGTCTCATCTCTGGCAAGGATATGGTGCCGATGACTCCATGGTACAAGGGTTTTACTGGGATCATTGTCCAGAATGATAACGGGACTTTTACATGCAAGGGTGTTGCCAAGGTGAATGGCAAGACTGTTGTTGTGTCTGAGCTGCCCATTGGCACATGGACTTCTGATTACAAGGATTTCCTGGAGGGACTTGTCGAGAAGAAGGTCATCGTGGACTTCCGTGAGAAGCACACAGAAAAGAATGTTCTTTTTGAGATTGACTATTCTGGCGAGCCAGATATCAGTATCCTGAAGCTTGAGAAGGTCATTCGCACAACTAACATGCATGCCTTTGACCCTCAAGGCAAGATTAAGAAGTATGCTTGTTCTCTGGACATCATCCGCGATTGGTTCGAGGTCCGGCGGGAGTTTTACACCAAGCGGAAGGCATACCTGATCAAGGATCTCTCTCACAAGGCCGCAATTGCCGAGAACAAGCATCGTTTCATCACTCTCATCGTGAATGATGAGCTTGTTCTGTCTAAGAAGACCGAGAGCGTTATTTTGTCCGAGCTCCGCACTCTCAAGTTCTACAAGTCAGAGGGATCTTACAAATACTTGCTTGATATGTCTATTTCTAGCCTTTCTACAGAACGTGCAGAGAAACTCCGCATTGAAGCTGAGAAGCTCAAGAAGGAACTTTCTATCTTGGAAAATACCTCTCGGATCCAGATGTGGTCTGATGACCTCAAAAATATTATTGTTTGATTTCCATTGGTTAAGTGAATTAATTCGTAAACATATGTAAATGGCCACTCCTACAGACCAAAAGTTATATGATAGTATTAAATTGCAAGTGAAGCGAGATGCAAAAAGTAGATGGCCTTCCGCATACCTTTCAGGGCAAGTTGTCCAGAAGTATAAAGCAGCAATGGAAAAGAAGGGAATAAAACCGTATACAAGCAGTTCTCCTCCCAAGAAGAAAGCACCTTTGAAACGGTGGTATGATGAAAAATGGATAGACATCAAAACAAAAAAACCATGTGGAGAGGTGCGAACAAAGACATATTATCCCACGTGTAGACCAAAGAAGCGTATAACCACAGACACTCCCAGAACTGCGAAGGAATTAACTGCTGCTCAGAAGAAAAAGATGATAGAACTGAAGCAGAAAAAGAAGAAGAAAACCGCCGACTATACCAAAATATACAAGAAGTGAACATATCTGCTCATCTCTTTTGTCGATATACATTTATATCGACGAAAAATGAAATGTGCGCATAGTGTACAATGGACAACATAGCAAGATATTGCAACATCCGTATGGTAACAGGAAGCGTGATCTCTGGCATTTTTGGTCTGGTGCTATTCTTCATCGGTGTGTTTGCAAGTAAGATAACTGGCGACACCTCTTCGTATGTCCTCACTGATGCAACCGTGGAGAGTGGAGACATAAAGGCAGTGACTGTAAAGTCTGGCAAGTATTCAACCAGAACATACTTTGATGTGATATACAATGTGGGATACACCGTCGGCGGCAAACCATACACTGGCAAGGTTTCTGACAGGTTCAGTTCATTCGAGCAGGCAAAGAGGACATTGGATGCCGCAAAAGGCGCTGTGAAACGTATATACTACAACCCCCTGGACCCAACGATAAATTCAGAATCTAAGAACACAGAGGGGATTCTTAGATGGGCATCCTTTGGCGCGTCAACTCTACTTCTTGGATATGCAGCGCTGGCATGGTTCCTGAGGAACAACATGGCGATGTGCGCGGTGCAGACAATGTCGAACATTTCCAACATTTATTAAAAGACTTGTGAGACATTCTTCATTGCCAACAGCAAAATAATCCCCACGACAATCGCGGATACACCAGCATTCATAATGAATGACCCCACAGCAACTGCTATTAGTATTGAGATCATCTTTGCATTGTCCTTGAACACAGTGCTAATTGCATCGTTTTTGGCCATCCCAGAATAATACTGAGACAACCAAGACCCCGCTACCTTTGCATAGTTCACAACTGAAGCTCCAACATTCATAGAACTTTTGGCAATGATGTCCACTATAGGAGTGTCCGCCCTTGATTTTATGACATTAGGATAATCATCTGGAACTATTTGCTCTGTCTCGGCAGCTATTGGATTCAGCGGTACCTTGAAATCAGGAGTCCTGGGTATTGCGTTTCCCAGCTGATTCTCTGGAACCATTCGTGCTTGCTCAAATGGCGTTGTGCTTACTTCAAAATCTACGGTGTAATCCATACCTGTATCATAGTTTACATTTTTATCATCTATTTTATTCAGATAGTTCTGATTCAGAAACAAGTCGGTAAATGTTTCTCTAGGCGCCATTGGCAGAGGAAGAGGCATCTTCGTGCCAGAACTCAAACTAAAGTTGCTCTGAGTATTATCATCATCTTGTTTACTGCACTTTTGAATGGCCTCCATTATACACGAAGTCTTAACATAGCCAGGGATAACCATAGGACTGTTGTCTATGCTTGGCGATATTGGATATGTAAGCTTGGACTGTTGTTCAAATTGATTTGGAATGTCTGCTATTGGCAACATCGGAGCCTGGCCTTTAATCTCAATACTGGGAAGCAATTGAGGACCTACAGGGCTGGGTTCATTCTTGGCATTTTCCTGATACAGGGAGACAAACGTGTATGGTGGGGTAGATTTCAATA
>Ga0247841_10004350_pt1 | contig 24513 bp, 28 predicted proteins | sample LaCruzMarch2015__2_FD_192410 | JGI IMG/M metagenome (GOLD analysis project Ga0247841, IMG submission 192410) | Freshwater microbial communities from meromictic Lake La Cruz, Castile-La Mancha, Spain - LaCruzMarch2015_18m | ecosystem: Environmental > Aquatic > Freshwater > Lake | place: Spain... | reverse complement strand
TTTGTGCAAATCCATACCTATGTATATAACAGACATGTGTATGTTTGTATTACTAGTAATTATGCGAGCTGACTAGGCAACGCATATCACATAGTATACTGGAGAGGGTTTTATGTTGTTACCACAACAAAAAAAATGGAGAAGAAAAAACTATAAATAGTCTTATCAAAGGGGCTTTTGAACGCGACGGCGTGAAAAAGGTAGGATACTAAAATATTATGAGTAGGTGTGGGCGCGCCGGAGCGAGCTTGCGAGCAAAGAGGGATAAGCGAGTAATATTTTAGTATCCTACCTTTTATATAGATGTTAAAATCTCTGCATCACCATTTGTAATTAAAATCGTGTGTTCAAAATGCGCTGAACGCGAACCATCGGCTGTTCTTACTGTATACCCATCATTTCCAGTAACAATATTATCTTTACCAATATTTAGCATCGGTTCAATCGCCACCACCATTCCCGGGATTAATTTTTGCCCTTTCCCGGCCTTACCATAATTCGGAATATAAGGGTCCTCATGCACCTTTTTGCCCACTCCATGCCCTGCAAGCTCTCTGACGATTCCATAACGGCCGTGGACGAATGATTCTATAGCATGCCCTATATCTCCCACAGTTCCCCCACCACGTGCTGTCCAAATACCGATTAGAAGTGCTTCTTTTGTATCATCAATAAGCTTCTGGTCCTTCTTTGAAATTTTCCCAACTGGCACAGTTACCGCGTGGTCAGTGAAAAGCCCCTTGTGATTTATTCCAAGGTCAAGAGAAACGATATCTCCTTCTTTTAAAATTTTATTTTTTGATGGCAAACTGTGAACTATTTCATTATTAACTGAAACGCAAAGTGTCGCTGGGTAAGGTTCATCTCCTGGTCGCGATTTGTAATTCAAAAAAGCGGGCTTGTCCCCCCCGTCAATAATCAGTTTGTAAGCATATTGGTCGAGTTGATATGCTGAAATACCGGGTTTAACCTGTTTAGCAGTTTCAGCCAAAACAAAAGCCAATCTCTTGCCCCCTTCACGGATTATTTCTATTTCTTCTTTAGTTTTTATAATAACTGACATGTCGTTTTATAATAATTCAAACTTAAATATTAATTAAAATCTCCAATAAGGCACTTCTCGCCCCGTAGGGAGAAAAATGTGCATTCGATATTTTTATCTCCTTCGGGGTTTATAATTACTGACATATTTTTTATACTATTCTAATAAACAATATTTTGCAAATTAATAAACTTCTTGTTGATAACACTTTTCACAATAAATTATTTCTGGTCTATCTGAGGAATATGTTGTTTCAAACTCATTAATACACCCTTTTTTCATACATTTACGATGATATAATACCGGTTGGTTCCGCCATTTGAGCCTATCAACATGTCTACAATTAAAACACAATCTGGGAATTGGTAATTTTGCTTGTAAATAAAAATCTAATTCTTGTTTTGTGAGACGAAAAGCGGTAGCACAATTTATATCACACCCAAAAGAATGACTCTGCAACTCATCGTGTTCACATTGTATAACGTCTTCAAGAATTGAATCTGATATATCATTAATACTATCAGAGAGTTCACTGGCTTTTTTTGTAACATTATAACTCCTTATTTCAGGTTCTCTCCAACGATAACCCATTTCTTTCGCCTCTTTATTAGTAAGAGGAAAGTACTCAAAAGCTTGCGATTGCCCATATCCATGCGCGGCCATATCTACGGGGAAAAATTCACCGTATTTGTATTCTCTTCCTTTACTATCTATATATGGCATCTCATTCATGTGTTTAATTATTTGCGGTAATAAATTAAAATACTCTTCCTTGCTATACTGTTTATTTAAAATACAATAATTTTTACTCTTTAATGCAACACAACCAAAAAGATTTGTAACACTTCTACAGTTTATAGAATAATAACTATCGCTGATATTGGCACACTCAACAACAGAAACTGTTTTATGTACCCCATTACCAGAAGAACTCGTCTCATAAGCAAGTTCAGTTCCTTCACTTGAAGTAACATCCATACTGTCACTATTTGGAGGATAAATTACACTCTGACAATTTCTCATATTTCGTGCATTACCCACAAAAAAACAATTATGTAATTCTGCCCCATTATAAATATAATCACCCATACTATTTGTAACCTTAATTCCATGTTGAAACTTAACTGGAGTCTCTTTCCATAATTTTTCAGACAGAGACCTTCCCTGCTGAAGTCCTGACCAAGAATCTAGCTTCATATCTACAATTTTGGAATCATAACTTTCTTTATCATATGGTTTGTTAAAAATATAATAACTTTTATTTCTTAAGCCACTGCAACCAAAACAATTAAGACAACCAACACAGTCTTGACTAAACCAAACATCCACACATGAGGTACAATCTCTGGAAAAGTAAGTTCTATAGGACTGATTGGTATTAATGCAGTAATAACAAAGTTCACAATCTTTAAGATTTAAACCATCAAAACATTGTTTACTATAAAGTAATGTCACATTATAAGCACTATCTTCATCGTAGCCAGAATCAAAACATAAATAGCAATTTCTAGAATAACCAGAAACACTATAATTACAATTTACCATTTCCATAGACCACATTATTCCCCAAGGTACTGTGTTATACAAATCTCTTATTTGATCAAAAAAGGGTCGAGAAAAATCATAGTCTCTCCCATAATCAAGTGGGTCCCATTTATCACTATTCCAATAATTAATGCTGTAAACAGGCATCTTATTTTCTTTGGGAATAAATGTAAATATTTTGTCTCCAGTTGCATCACAGTTTCGTGAATAAAAATGGCGCATATTTCGAAAGGCCATTCTTCGTACGGCCCTACACTTCCAACAAAAAGTCGGTGGCGGAACTTTAATTTTTTCGTAAAACAAAAAATCGTCCGACTCAATCGTAAAGTCATTTTTGCAATTTTGGCATTCTCGTTTTTCCATAATTTATTTCAATATTCACAATATAAACATTTTATACGATCGTATGATTTGTTTATATTACATATTTATTTAATCACTGTCCCAACAAATGACTCTCCGTCAAGATAGGCCTTTAGATTGTCAATTTTTTTACCATTTAAAATTATAACTTCGTAACCAAGTTGTTCGGCTTCATACGCAGCAATCGGGTCAAATGGAGCATTTACCCCCGGCTTCCACTCATTAGGAAAAAGTAATCTGAAATCAACCCATGATATTTTATCAATTGATTTGGCATCTGGATAAAATTTTGGGTCTTTATCATAGACGAAATCAACATTAGAAAGGTTTATTATTTTATTTGCTCCTACACTTGTCGCTGAACGAATTGCTGCTAGGTCACTACTATTGCCCGGCCTCCACCCTCCTCCAACAATAATCGGCTTATCAGTATTGGGAATATTTTCAGGGTCAAGCACAACTTTTTCGTAAGCCAAATCGCCAAAACAAAGTCGAACAAGTTCAGCATTAACTCTTGTGATAGAAATTCCAAGCCAATCTAAATCTTCAATTGATGGTTCAATAATTTTTTTTAGAGATTCATTATATCTACGACAAAGTTTTCCTCCACCAGTAATAATCAGAAAAGTAAATCCTCGAGAAACATAATCTTTAATTGTTGATACAAATAACTTCAAAAATTCTACATCAACTTCATCTGGAATTATAAGCGAACCCCCAAGAGATATTATAATTTTATTTTTTTCCTTCATGTTATAAAATAATTCCTTTTAATTGGTTGATAATATCTTCATGAATTTCTTCCCTAGTTCCTTCTCCATCTATTTCTATATATTTAAAAAATTGTTCTTTTTTTATTTGTTCTAACATTGGCACAATAAATTTATCATATTCATTCAATCTACTTTCTATCGCATTTTCTGTATCATCACCACGCGCCCTACCAAGCATTCTATTTTTAACACTTTCTCTAGATACATCAATATTTATAACAATTGGTTCATCACGTTTGATATAAGAAAGTAATTCTTTTATAACTTCTAATTGGTCTATGTTACGTGGATATCCATCAAAAAATAAAACCGAGCTCTTATCTACTGTGTCAATCACAGTTCTGATAAATAAAGCATTGGTTAAAAAATCAGGTTGAAATTTTCCCTCTTTCATACTTACGTCCTTAGCAATATCTTGAATAAGGCCAGATTCCTTAAAGAAATCTCGGAATATTTCTCCCATAACAATGGATTTAATTTCAATTTTTTTATTTGATAAATAATTTTTTAATAAATCAATTTGGGTTCCCTTCCCTGAACCCGACCTTCCAACGAATATAAATGTTTGTGGTTTCATATCTCTTATTATAACAACAAATGAAGAGCATGAGCAAATGTGTAAGAAATATATTTGCTCAATGTCTGAGTGCTGTTGTTATATCGTACTCGATATAACAAAAATCACAAATAATTTTATTATTTGTGATTTTTGCTACTTTTCATTCTTAATTCTTAATTCTTAATTCTTAATTCTTAATTATCCTAATACTCTCTCATTGATAATTGCGCTTCTGTTTTTTTAATTAAATCAAGAACAACCGAGACAACAATCAAAAGAGCCGTTCCACCAATAGCAAAAGCGGTTATACCAGTAACTGCTCGTATAATAAGAGGCAAAACTGCGATTAATCCAAGAAATACTGCTCCCATCGTTGTTGTGCGATTTAATATTCTTGAAATATAATCTCTCGTAGCGGGACCCGGGCGAATTCCTGGGACAAAGGCACCATTTTTCTGTAAGTTTGTGGAGATTTGTTCTGGGTCGAAAGTAACTGCTGTATAAAAGTAAGTAAAAAGAAAAACAAAAATAAAATAAAGAAGAGCATAAAGCCAAGTATTTTGAACAAACCAAAGCATTGCTCTTGAGATAGCTAAAAGAGTGGGGCTTTCCATCCCAGCCAAAAAGTTTCCAATTAATTGAGGAAAAAGTAAAATTGAAAGAGCAAAAATTATAGGAATAACTCCTGCTTGATTAATGCGAATTGGAAGATAAGTTTGAGTTCCACCGGCTACATGGTCCCCACGAACTTGTTTTGCGTATGTCACTGGAACTGGACGTTCTGCTTCTGTCACAACAACGACTCCTGCGACTATCAATAAACCAACAGCTAAAAATAAAATATAAACTGGAAGATTTGATATATTAAAAGTAAAGAAGAACTGTGAAATTTCTGTTGGCATCCTAGCTACAATACCAGCAAAGATTATGAGAGAAACTCCATTACCAATACCAAACTCCGAAACGAGTTCACCAATCCACATTATGAGCATTGACCCAGCGACAATAACTGAAAGATTTGAAAACATTCCAAATATTGATAAATCAGCCAATATTCCTTGTTTGCGAAGTAGTATAAGAAGTGCTAATCCTTGAACAATAGCTAGCGGAATAGTCAGCATTCTACTAAACTGAGTAAATTTTTTACGCCCAATTTCTCCATCCTCTTGATACATTGCTTTCAAGCGAGGCGACATAATAGTCAAAAGTTGCATTATGATAGAAGATGTAATATATGGACCAACTCCAAGCATAATAATAGAAAGAGTAGAAAGTCCACCACCAGAAAAAATATTTAAAACTCCAACAAATTGATTGTTGTTCACAAAATTTTGAAGTTTAATCGCATCAACTCCCGGAATTGGAATCGCTGAAAGAAGTCTAAAAACAACAAGAGCTCCAAGCACAAACAAAACACGATTTCTTAGTGTTCTGTCTGTAAATATTGCTTTTATTTTTTTCCAAACAATTTCCATCCCGTTAGAAGCAGGTCGCGGTCAATTAAAACTTACTCCAACCTGCATATATTAATTAAAATAATAATATTAATTTATAATCCTGTAAGTCACCGCGACCACGGCTTCTAACGGGATTCCATTCCTTATTTTCCAATGCTTCCCCCAGCTTTTTCAATTTTAAGACGAGCGCTAGCTGAAACCTTACAACCAGTTATAGAAAGTTTTTTACTAATTTCACCAGTTCCAAGAATTTTTACACTAGGAATCAAACCACCCATTCGACGAACTAAATTCTTCTCAAAAAGTGTTGCTGGACTAACGACTTCACCTGTTTCAAAAACATTAAGAGCTCCTACGTTTACTGGTGAAAACTTAACTGCAAACGACTTAAAACGATACCCTCTTAATTTGGGAAGCTTCTTTATTATATCACGCATTTGTGGACGACGTTTGTTTCCAGCACGAGCAGTCTGTCCTTTGCCACCGCGACCAGAAGTTTTACCTCGTGTTCCTCCACGACCAACTTGACGCGCTTTTTTATTTGGATGTTCTCTTTTTAGTGTGTGTAATTGCATAAAATTTATTTAACTTCTTCTTTAATTTCCTCCTTTACCTCTACGTCAACAAAAGGAACTGCTTTAATTACTCCTCCTTTATCTCGAAGTTGGTAAAGTGTTTTATAAGCAACGCGGGCATTATTTAATTTGTTTTTACTACCAGAATGAAGTTTTGCTGTTACATTTTTAATTCCTGCAAGAACTAACATATCTCGAACAGTACTTCCTGAAACCAATCCTTTTCCTCGATTTGGCATAATAGTTAATTTTGAACTTGAAAACTTTCCAGAAACTTCGTGAGCGATAGACATTTCTTTTGTAGTTTTTATTTTAAACATATTCTTTTTTGCCTGCCTAAGAGCTTTTGTTATTGCAATAGCTGTATCTCCACCTTTGCCAGTTCCAAGTCCAACTGAACCTTTTTTATCTCCAATAGCAATAGCCACAGCAAATGTCATACGACGTCCTCCAGCGACAACACGAGTAACACGACGGATAGAAACCATTTTCTGGTCAAATTCTGGCTTTGGTCTTTCAAAAGATGGACGTGACCTACGATTATCGCCCCCATCACGTTTAGCTCCATAATTTGGTTTATTAAAACTGCGATTGCTACTTGTATTTTGTTTTGGTTTTGGTGTATCCACCCCGTTAGAAGTAGAGCGCGATACAGCATCGTTTGTATTTGTCATATTACTTTGTATTACATTTTTGTTCATATTTTTTGTTTTTCATTATTATCGTGATCGCGACTTCTAACGGGGTCCATATATTTATTTAAAACTTGAGCCCAGCTCCTCGTGCACTATCAGCCACCGCTTTTACTCTTCCTGTATATTTAAAACCATTACGGTCAAACACACAAGCTTTAATACCTTTTTCAATTGCTTTTTTTGCTATTTCAATACCAACAGTATTAGCTCTCTCTGTTTTCGTTCCTGTTTTTAATTTTAAGCCCGCCTTGCCACGAGGCAGGTCTGAAGCTGAAACAATTGTAACATGTTTTACATCATCAATAATTTGAGCATACATAAAATTATTAGAACGAAAAACAGATAATCGTGGACATTTTGCAGTCCCACTAATCTTTGTGCGAATTTTTTTCTTCAATCTTATTCTTTTTTCTGTCTTCTTGTTTTTCATTGAATTTTTTTAATTAGTAATTAGTAATTGTTAATTAATAATTATCTACGCTGCTTTCTTCCCCTGCTTACGACGAACAACTTCATCCGAATAATGAAACCCTTTACCCTTGTAAGGTTCTGGCTTTTTCATAGCACGAACCGAAGCAGTAAACGAACCAACTAACTCTTTGTCTATCCCCGTGACTGTAATGTTATTCTTTTCTGCAGTAACTGTAATGCCAGCTGGAATTGTAACTTTGACAGGATGTGAAAACCCTAAAGCAAGATTAAGAATTTGCCCAACAACTTCTGATTTGAAACCAACTCCTTCAAGAACAAGCTTTTTTGTATAGCCCTCATTGACACCAATTACCATATTTTTTACATGTGAAGCATATGCCCCCCATAAAGCATTTACAGTTCTGTCTCCCTCTTTATTTGGTGTGAAAGTTATTTCATTGCCATTGATATGGATAGTCACATCTCCTGGAAAATCGCGGACGAGAGTTCCTTTTGGACCTTTTGCTGAAAAAGTTGTTCCAGAGAGTTTAACTTCTGTACCTGTGGGAACTATAACTATTTGTTTTCCAATTCTGCTCATATATTTTGAATAGGTTTTTGCTTTTTGGTTTTTGCTGTTAGGGAATTTAATCCCTAAAACCAGTAACCAAACACCAATCACCAAATTTTCCTTACCATAATTTAAATAACACTTCCCCGCCGACCATCTCTTTGCGGGCTTCTTTATCAGTCAAAACACCTTTTGGTGTTGAAAGAATCGTTAAACCATGACTTCTCTTTATATCTTTCACTCCTTTGTAAACACGACAAGATGATTTTGACACACGGTCTACTCCAATTACTTTTGGAACACCATCTTCTACGTAAGCCAATTCTAATTCAATTGTCGGAAATCCTTTTTTAGTTTTTTTAGAAACACCCTTTAAATAGCCCTCTTTTACTAAACATTCTGCAATAGAAAACTTTAATTTTGAATGTGGAACAACAACAAACTCGTGTCCTGCACGACCTGCGTTTTTAATCATATTCATCATGTTTGCTATTTGATCCATCCGGTAGTGAGAAATGGCATTATGTGTTCGCCATTTTCAATTTTTACTTAATTAATATACTTTAACTTATTTTTTAATCTTTATTTTATAATTTTGTCCACATAGTAGGGGCAATGCCATTTTCTACTACCGGATCCATATATTTTTTAGCGCTTAGGCACTAGGCTTCAGGCTTTAGCTTTTGCTAGATGCCTAAGGCCTAAAGCCTACTTGCTGTTATTCTTACCAACTTGACTTTCTAACTCCTGGAAGCATTCCTTCGTTGGCAAGTTCGCGGAAGCAAATACGGCATAGTCCGAAATCTCTCATATAAGCATGTCCACGACCACAACGAAAACAACGATTTGTTTCTCGTGTGCTAAATTTTGATTTCTTTAAATGTCGTGCAATAACTGATTTTTTTGCCATAAAATAATGAGCAAAGCGAATATATTTTATGAGCATCCGCCAAACATGCTTTAGCTTGTGGCGGATAGCCATAAATTTATCTAGCTTCTAGAAGCTAGATACTAGCAACTAGTCATAAGTGTGATATCTCGTTTATTTTCTTCTTGGTCCTTCCCTAAACTTTCAAAGCTCGGGCAAAGAAGGAGACAAACGGATCCAAAACCTATGTGCTCCTATACTATCAGATAAGGTAAATCGTGTCAAATTAAAAATCCTCACGTCTGTGAGGATTTTTAATTTTGTATTTTTTATTTCTTAAACGGAACACCGATTTGCTCAAAGAAATCAGTCGCTTCTTCTTTTGTCTTGGCTGTTGTAACAATTGTTACTGCAAGTCCAAAAACATCTTTCAATTCTTCATCGCCTGTTTCTGGAAATATTGTGTGCTCCTTGATACTCATTGTTAAGTTTCCAATATTATCTACTATCTTTCTATCGATACCACGGAAATCTTTTGTTCGAGGAATTGCTACATTGATAAGTTTATTTAAAAATCCATACATTCGTTCTCCTCGGAGTGTAACCATAACGCCAACTGGGTCACCAAGTCGAATTTTAAAACTAGCAATAGATTTCTTTGCACTTTTTGTCGCTGGTTTTTGGCCAGTTATTTTTGTAAGCCGGTCCAAGACAAGTTTATTGTGGTCTTTATTTCTTTTAATACCAGAGCCAGTTCCACTAGCAACAACCACCTTAACCAAGCGAGGTGAAGCCATTAGATTTTTATATCCATACTTGGTCTTAAGTGTACTAAATGATTTTTTTTCTTTTTGTTTTATTGTTTCCATTTTATTTTATTCGTGTTATTCGTTTTAATTCGTGTATTTGTGTCGTGTTTGATTAATCTATTTTCTTAACATTCGATACATGTATAGGCATTGCCATCTCTAAAATCTGACTGGGGTCGCCCTTCTTTTTTGATTTATGAGCTTTCTTTCTCATATTTACTCCTTCAACAACAACTTTATTTATAGCGGGAAGTGATTTTAAAACTTTCCCCTTTTTACCTTTATTGCTTCCAGATATAACTATTACACTATCTCCCTTCTTGATCTTCATATTTTTGAATAGGTTTTTGCTTTTTGCTTTTTGGTGTTAGTGAATTTAATTCCTAAAACCAATCACCAAACAGCTATAACCAAATTATTAAATGACTTCCTGTGCTAATGAAATAATTTTCTGATATCCACGCTCAGCTAGCTCTCTTGGAATAGGACCAAAAACACGACCTCCCTTTGGGTCTAATTTGTCTTTTTCCAAAATAACTACAGCATTGTCATCAAAACGAATATAAGAACCATCTTTTCGACGATATGCCTTAACAGTTCGAACAACGACAGCTTGGCAAACATCTTTCTTTTTGATTAATTTTCTTGGTTCGGCAATTTTAACTGAAATAATTACCTTGTCCCCAATACCAGCATATCGGCGCTTTGAAGAACCAAGTATTTTGAAAACCTTTCCAACCTTTCCGCCGGCGTTATCTGTGATATTTACTATTGTTCCGTCTTGAATCATATGTTTGGGTAGGTTTTTGCTTTTTGCTTTTTGGTGTTAGAGGATTTAATCCCTAAAACCAATCACCAAACAGCTATAACCAAATTTATACTATCTTAAAATGTTTATCTTTTGACATTGGTTTTGTTTCTTCTATTTCGACTACATCACCAACTTTCTTACTATTATTCTCATCATGCGCTTTGTATTTTTTTGTTTTCTTTATTCGTTTCCCATATTTTTTGTGTTCCACAAAACGGGAAACCTTGACAACCACGGTCTTGTCCATTTTATCTGAGACAACTACTCCCTTTAAAATTTTATTTGTTTTTTTAATTTGTGTATCCACCCCGTTAGAAGTAGATCGCGATACAGTATCGTTGGCATCTTTAATATTTTTTTGTGTTATATTTTTGTTCATATTTTTTTCTTTCCGTCATCATCGTGATCGCGACTTCTAACGGGGTCCATATTTGTTATCTTGCAACTACTCGAGTAGTAACTGGTAATTTAGTTCCAGCTTTGCGTAATGATTCTTTGGCGACAGCCTCAGGAACTCCATCAACTTCAAAGATTATTCTCCCTGGGCGAACATCCAAACAATACCCTTGAGGGTCACCTTTTCCTTTTCCCATTCCGACTTCGGCAGGTTTTGCAGTGAAAGGTCTATCAGGAAAAATTCTAATCCACATTCTGCCTGTCTTTCCCAGAGTTCGTGAAGTAACCTTACGAGCTGATTCTATCTGATTTGAACGAACACGTCCACCAGAAGTTGCTTTAAGCCCAAATGACCCAAACGAAACTGCTGTTCCGCGTGTATCAGGAGTAACCTTCGTCATATCGGTCCGTCCTGTTTGCCATTTTCTAAATTTTACTTTTTTGGGTACTAACATAACTGATTTTTAAGGAGAGAAACGACTATAAAAATCGTTACCCACCCTAAATTTATTTATAATATTAAAACTTTATAAAAACATAATTTACTCACACTACCCTAACACAACTCATTTATATAATCAATAAATTTATTGGTGGGTCTGGGAAAATATATTTTGCTTAGCTTCATTATTTTCCCGAAAAATCTCCCCGCGATATATCCAAACCTTAATACCAATATCACCATAACTCATATGTGCTTTCTCGCGAGCAAAGTCCACATCGGCACGGAATGTTTGAAGTGGAATTGACCCACGTTTTATTTGTTCACTGCGAGCAATTTCAGCTCCAGCCAAACGTCCTCCTAGGTATATACGTGCTCCTTTGACTCCACGAGCCGACATTACTTTTTCAATTGCTTGCTTCATAACTCGGCGGAATGGAAGACGTTTCTCTAGACCTTCGGCAATAGAACAAGCAACAATAGTTGCATCAGCATCAGGATTGGTAACTTCTATAATATCAAATTTAAAATCTTCAGGGATAGCAATTCCTTTTTTATTTAGGGCTCTTACTAACTCACTCTTTAATTTGTTCACTCCTTCACCCGAACGGCCAATAATCATACCAGGGCGTGAAGTAAAAACCATAATCTTTGTAGCTTTAGCACTACGTTCAATCTCTACTCGAGAAATATAAAAACCACGAAGCTTCTTTGCTAGAAACTCACGAATAACTACATCACTTTGTAAAAGAGTTTTATATTTTTTGTCGGCAAACCAACGTGATTTCCAATCGCGGAGAGTTACTAATCTATGAGCATATGGGTGAACGACTTTTGACATAATTTGTAGGCTTTAGGCGATTAGGCTTTAGGCTCTGACTTTTTAACTGGTTTCGACTTTCCTTGGTCCGCAGTAGCCTTGGCGGAGGCGACTTTGACCTTTTTGGTAATTACTTTTTCAATTAAAGTTAGCATTACATGGCTAGTTCTCTTATTTATACGAGATGCACTTCCACGAGCTCTAGGCATACTTCGCTTTAAAACAATACCCTTGTTTACTGTAACATTTTCTATAAAAAGATCATCTTCTTTTATTCCGGCTTGTTTGGCGTTTGAAATAGCTGAAGCAAGCAACTTCTTGACTGGTTCGGATGCTCTCTTTGGCAAAGTATCTAATATTAAAATTGCCTCAGCAACCCTTTTGCTTTTGATGAGTTCCGCTACAAGGCGAACCTTGCGGGGGGACTGTCTGTAATTTTTTAAAAATGCTTTCATGTTTGTAATTATTATTTCTTTGATTCAACGGCGGCTTTGGCTGACTTGGATGCTGTTATTTCCGCTTCTTTCTTCTTCATCTCAAGTTCTTTCTGCATCTTACCTCCGTGGCGGACGAACTTTCGGGTCAGTGAGAATTCTCCCAATCTGTGCCCGACCATGTCTTCACTTATCAAAACTTCAACGTGAGTTTTACCATTATGAACACCAAAAACAAATCCTACCATTTCTGGAGAAATCTGACATGCTCGTGACCAGGTTTTAATCATCCCTGTTTCTAGGGGCTTTTTCCCAGCTATCTTTTTTAAAAGACGAGCATCTACATATGGACCTTTTTTGAGTGACCGTGTCATAATTTAGATAGCTTCTAGATACTAAGTACTAGCAACTAGAAACTAATACAAGCTCAACCGAGCTCGTGGACTTATACTATCAAATCTAAAATTAATGTCAAATCCTATAATAGATTTAGTATTTTAGGAAGAAAAACGATTAATCCTACAATTCCAGCGACAATGACAGCTATTGAAACTGCCCCGGCAGCGACGTCTTTCGTGTCGCGAGCGTAAGGGTGGTAATTGGGACTTGTCAGGTCTATGTCTATTTCAAAAGCAGTATTGAAGGCCTCAACAATAATAACCAAGCCAATTGCAAAAATAATCAACCCCCATTCCACACTAGATATTTTTAAAACAAAACCCAAATAGACAGCTAATATTGCAAAAAATATATGCACCCATAAGTTATGAGTCGTTTTTAAAAAAATTCCAATCCCTCGCCAAGCATGAGTCGTGCTTTTGATTCGAGCCACAATCGAAAACCTTTTTTTCTCTGATAGTTTTTGTTCCATCCCGTTAGAGATAGTCCCTCCTTGGATGGGACGTATCTTTTTAGATTATAATTAGTAATATAAACCCTATAATTATCCTTAAATATCCCGAAAAAATAACAAACACATCTCTAACGGGATCCATCCCACTATTATACCCTGTAGTGAAATTTTCAACAAAATTCTACTACGGGGTTATACATCAAAAAAAATGAGAAACTAAGTGTAACACTTATCAACGGGTGTAGGCATCTGTTACACTTTTAAAACAAACTATAGGAAGTCGGACTTCCTATAGTTTTCAACATTTCATATCTCTATATTAATTTATTTATTAATGTTATATAATTATGTAAAAGAACACTAACAACTTTTATATATAAACTTAATTTGTAAATTTATGTGTAAACCTTTTAATGGAGAAAAAAGGAAAGTACATCAATTTGCGAGAAGGGCAGGTTGTACAAGAGGACACCATATAATCTCTAGTTCAAGGGGGGGTCAAACTCTTAATTCAAACTTGCTTCAAATTGATCAGTACCGGCACGAAGCCTGGCATCTATTGTTTCAACACAAGACAATAGACGAAATTGTTAAGTTTTTGAACCAATTCAAAAACAAAGACGAATTTATGCGCTCGATTAATGATTATTATAAACACCATGCTTATCAACTATTGTTGGGAAAAAGAACAATAGAAGAAGTAATCGTGTTTATGTTAAGAATACAAAGTATAAAAAAAGCGCAGGCCCAAAGAATGTATTTGCTGTTTAAATCATCCAAAATGGCAAAACTGGCTAAAGCCGCATAGGTTTATATTGCATAAAATAAAAACCACCCTGCAAACAGGGTGGCTTTTTTATTTTAAATTTTTTATTTTGCGTTTTTGTTTTTACCTACCTTTCTACGAGTCACAATCCACATATTTGAATATTTTTTTGGCGTTCGTGTCTTCTGCCCCTTTCCGGTTGGTTTGCCCCACATACTTTTGGCACGTCTGATACCACGACCTTGTCTTCCTTCACCTCCACCGTGTGGATGGTCAACTGGGTTCATGGCAGTCCCTCTGACTGTAGGCCTGATTCCTTTCCAACGAGAACGTCCTGCTTTACCAAAATTTTGAAGTTTGTATTCACTATTTGAAACTTCTCCGATACAAGCATAACAATTCTCAGAAACTTTTCGGATTTCAGTTGAGGGCATTTTTATATTTGTGTATCCCAAGTCATTGGCCACAACTTGCCCAAATACTCCAGCGGAACGTGCCAACTTTCCTCCATTACCTGGCTTTATTTCAATATTATAAACGAATGTTCCAATTGGAATTATTTTTAGTGGTAATCTATTCCCGACAGTTAGTGGAGCTTTTTCCGAAACAATAAAACTGTCTCCAACTTTCATTGATTTAGGGACAACAACATATCTTTTTACTCCATCAGCGTAGCAAACTAAACTTATAAAGGCATTTCGATTTGGGTCGTATTCAATCGATGTTATTTTAGCAGGAATATCACGTTTGTTGTACATAAAATCAATCTCGCGGTAAAGACGTTTGTGTCCACCTCCCTTGTGACGAGTTGTGATACGTCCTTGATTATTTCTTCCAACTGAACGTTTGAAACCACGAGTCAAAGATTTTTCTGGCTTGCTCTTTGTCAATACACCGCGGTATGAAACTGTAGTGTGATGACGTTTTGATGGAGTTGTGGGTCTATATGTTTTCATCCTGTAGTGAAAAATGGCATTATGAGTTCACCATTTTATTTTTTATTTTGATAATTTCTTTAAAATTTTAATTGATTAAATTATTTAACATTCCCGTTTTTAAAACAATGCTATTTTCTACTACGGGATTCATGGTTTATTTTTTATACAAATATTATTTTATCTCCTTTCTTCAAATGAACGACCGCTTTTTTACCTCCTTGTTTTATACTTACAACCCCACGACGAGTAACCGTCTTCTTGGCAATTTGAGTCATTGAAATTCTTACTGGCGTCACGTTATAAACTAACTTAATCGCTTTTTTGATTTCATTTTTGTTAGCACTTGGCGCAACATTAAAAGTATAGACGCCACGTTCAGCATAAATAGCCGACTTTTCAGTTATTCGAGCTCCCTTTAGAAGTGGATGTGTTTTTTCTTTCTTGTCTTTATCCACCACTTCATCTTTTTTATTCTTTTTTGTTTTTTCTGATTTCATGAATTCTTAATTCTTAATTCTTAATTTTCCCCTCAATCTTTCCCCCCAAAAAAGCAATACTTTCTTTTGGTTGTGAAATTATAATATATCGGAATGCCAATAAATCAACAGGATTTATATTGCGAATTTCATCTATTTCAACTGTTTTAATATTTGCAAAACTTTTCTTCAGGGTATCAGTTTTTGCCGGAATTGTTATATAAGTATTCGGATTTTTGCCCCCCACCATTCTCTCAAAACCCTTTATTCCACTTAGTTCTTTGATGATACCAACAGCATCTTTAGTTTTAATATTTTTTAAAATTAATTCTTCCAAGAAAAGAATTTGTCCTTTTCGAAATTTTTCTGACAAAACCGAAAAGAGTGCTCCAACTTTCATTTTCTTATTTATTTTTTGTTCATAACTTTTTTCATTTCGTGGTCCGTGTGTTACTCCTCCACCTTTCCAAATAGGAGAACGAGTTGACCCGTGGCGAGCTCGGCCTGTTCCTTTTTGTCTCCAAGGTTTCTTTCCTCCCCCACGAACTTCTCCACGTGTTTTCGTGTGAGCAACTGGAGTTCGAGAATTTGCCTGCATAGCAGTTACTACTTGGTGAACCAAATCACCATTCCACTTGAGACCAAAAATTGATTCGGGTAAAGCAAGTTTGCCGACAGATTTTCCTTTTTGATTATATACTTCCGCTTCTAAAGTGCCAGCTATTGGCTTAACCTTTTTCTCCGCTGTAGTTTTATTATTTTTTGTATTTTCTTTAATCATATTTTTTAGGCTTTAGGCTTTAGGCTTTGGGCTTTGGGCTTTAGTTTTTGCTAATGCCTGAAGCCTAATGCCTATTAAGCTACCCAATAATTTCTACAAACGTTCCGCGACGACCTGGAATCGCACCTTTAATAAGTAATTCATTATTTTCTGTATCTACTCCAATAACTTCCAAATTTTTAATTGTAATTCTGTCTCCTCCCATACGTCCTCCCATTCTCATTCCTTTCGGAACTTTATTTCGAAGACCTCCTCCAATAGAACCCGGTTCACGTTCTGAATGTTTTTGCCCGTGACTTCGTGGTCCACCATGAAAACCATGCCTTTTGACAACACCTTGAAAGCCTTTGCTTTTTGAAATACCAGAAACAGTTATTACATCACCTTTAGAGAAAACACCAACGGTGATTTTGTCTCCTTCTTTTATATCTTCAATATCGCGAAACTCTCGAAGATGCTTGTAAGCTTTGTCTGACTTTTCTGCTTGTTCACTTTGAGATGCTAAAATATGCCCAATATGTGCCTTTGTAGCACGACTTGTTTTTTGTTCCTCATAAGCAACTTGAATTGCCGTATAGCCATCAATATCGGGACTTTTTACTTGAGTTACAATAAGAGGGCCAGCAGAAATAACCGTTGCTGGAATTGCAGTTCCATCCTCTAGAAAGCACTGCATCATATGCTGTTTTTTACCAAGAATAAATTTTATCATAATTTGTTATGAGTGAAACGAATTTCAAATTTGAATATCCGCCACTAATTTATAGAACACTTCAAAATTTCTCCAAACTATCTTTTTTTATTTAACTTTACATAATTTCATACAGTAATCAATAAATTAGGGCGGACTTAAAAAAATATAGTCGTGTAACTCCTTATTTTTTAAAGCATTTTCACATCAATATCGACTCCAGATGGCAAAGATAAATTTGTGAGCGCCTCGATAGTCTTTGGATTTGGATTTAAAATATCGATGACACGTTTATGGATTCTTATTTCAAACTGCTCTCGAGCATTTTTAAATACAAACGATGCTCGATTCACTGTATACTTTTTTATTTCTGTTGGAAGAGGAATAGGTCCAACAATTTTCGCATCATAACGTAGAGCAGTATCAATAATCTGCTTGACTGAAGCGTCAAGAATTTTATTCTCGTATGCTCGGACGCGGATACGAAGTTGGACAACTACATCCTCTTTTCCTTTTTTTGATTTTGTTGTTACTTTCTTTGTGGTCATGGTATTAGTTATAAAGTTTGTAAAGTTGAAAGTTTGTAAAGTAAATACCTCACTTTATAACTTTATGGACTTTATAAACTTTCTACTTATTTGATGATTTTCGTTACAACGCCTGCGCCGACTGTCTTTCCTCCTTCACGAATTGCAAAGTGCATTTGGTCCTCAAGCCCAACTGGTGTTACAAGTTTAATGATAAGCTTGACTGTATCTCCGGGCATAACCATTTCTACTCCTGTTGGCAATGTTGCTTCTCCGGTAACATCCGTTGTTCGGATGTAGAATTGTGGTTTATATCCAGTAAAGAATGGTGTATGACGTCCGCCTTCTTCTTTTTTCAAAATATAAACTTCACATTCAAATTCTGAGTGAGGAGTAACTGTTCCTGGTTTTGCTAAAACTTGTCCACGTGTTACATCTTCTTTCTTAATACCACGGATAAGAATTCCAGCATTATCTCCAGCCATACCTTCTTTCAAATTTTTATTAAACATTTCAATTCCAGTAACTGTTGTTTTTGCCGTAGCTTTAATACCAACAATTTCTACGTCTTCACCAACTTTTACAATTCCACGCTCAATCTTACCAGTGACAACTGTTCCTCGTCCTTCAATAGAAAAGATATCTTCAATTGGCATTAGGAATGGTTTGGTAACATCACGTTCTGGAACTGGAATATAAGTATCAAGTGCATTGACTAGGTCAAGAACTCCTTTTGCATATGGGTCATCATTACTTGTTGAATCAAGAGCTTTCAAAGCTGAGCCTCGAATAACTGGAGCATTTACTCCGTCATATCCTTGCTTGGTAAGTAATTCACGAACTTCTTCTTCTACCAAATCAAGCATTTCTGGGTCATCTACCATATCACACTTGTTTAGAAAGACGATTATTTTTGGAACATTAACTTGTTTTGCAAGAAGAATATGCTCACGAGTTTGTGGCATCACTCCATCTGTTGCAGCGACAACGATAATAGCGCCGTCCATTTGTGCAGCACCAGTAATCATATTTTTAATATAGTCAGCGTGTCCTGGGGCATCAATGTGCGCGTAGTGACGTGCTGGTGTCCAGTATTCATTATGAGAAAGAGCAATCGTGATACCACGAGCTTTCTCTTCAGGAGCCGAGTCGATTTGGTCTACTCCTCTAATCTTTGCACCATATCCAGTGCCTGCTCTTGCTAAAATTTTTAAAATAGCCGCCGTTAATGTTGTTTTCCCGTGGTCAACGTGACCAATGGTCCCGACATTTACATGGGGCTTATCTCTATTAAATTCTTCTGCCATATATTTTTTTATTGGTTCCGACGTAACGTCGGAACATAAATTATTAATAATATCTACCTCGCCGAAGGCGGGTTTTCCTCGCTATTAGCGAGGATTTACGATGACTCTTATACTAGCAAATCTAAAAATAAAGCGCAAGTTTTATGATGCACAAAAAATACCCGCCAACATCTGCGAAGTTGTGGCGGGGATTTTTTGTGCCATCCCGTTAGAAGTAGGTCGTGATTTATTACGACCGTAAGTTCTAATCGGGATTAATTCTCAATTATAATCGGATTAATAACTTTAACCTTAACAGAAGCACTTTCTGTTTCTGTCCCCTTAGTACAAGTTATTCCATAAGTAGTTGTTACTGTTGGATTTACCAAATCACTACCAGAAGGTTTATTCCCTGTATCAAACCCATCCCCCGTCCCGACACAAGAAGTAGTAGCAGGGTCCGTATTCGTAGTCCAGGTCAAAGTAGAAGACCTACCTTTGAAAATCCAAGTTGGCGAAGCCGAGAAAGTTAATCCTAATACTCCATTTTCATCTCCACCTCCACATGCTTGTTCATTACATAATTGCTCTCTTGTGTCTGGCCCTTCACAACCAAGTAGGGGATTTGTACAAGTTCTTTTACAACTCTGGGTTCCACTACCACACAATTTACTACACGAACCACAAACCCAATCACTCCACCCACCATCAAAAGGAACAGGCACAACCTCAACACTTCCCCAACCACTACAATTATCATCTTCATTTTCTTCAGTAATTAATCCCGTATCTCCTGCTGATTTTTTATCTGCACAACCTCTGACATAATAAGTAGGACCTTCTTCAAATTTTAAAGTTGCTGTAGCTGTCGCAGATTGTCCAGGAGCAAGTATTGATATTTGTTCGCTAGCTGGCCAATCTTCCAGTTTTAGAGGGTCACCATCCTCCGCTCTTGCCATTTTGATTAAATAACTTTTCAACCCAACAGGTTCACCACCCCCCTCAAATCCTTGAGCTGTCTGGAATAAGTTATCAAATGATACTGTAGTAGGGGCTGTCCCTGAGTTTGTAACCGTTAGCGAAAACTCTGTAGGTATCCCAGCAATTACAGTCGAAGGAGTAGGAGCAGATGATGAAAGCTCTGGAAAACCAGTACTTGGTATACATTTTCCTGCTTCCACATTCCAAGTTGTTCCTGAAATACAATTTGCCGTAACATTAACTCCAGTCCCATAAGGCGATTCGGCCGTTGGAACAAGTGATTTTTCATTATTGTAAAGGAAGAATGTCCGACTAGGATATGGAACTGTGGCTGTTTTTGTCCCCGAATAATCATTACCAATAGTAGGAGTGTCTAAGTTAATTGGTGCCATCTCATTTGCTGTTATTTGTGATATAACTTCTTCTGTATTATCTATACTCCAAGTTAAATCTGTAGTACAACTATTTGCACCTGAAGCGATAATACAAGGATTAACCGAAGGAGTTAGAGTCCCAAACATATTCGTGTTTTCTATACAGATTGTTCCATTCCATATATTTGGTCCACAAGATGCAAATACTCTTGTTTCATCAAGTGGGACTTCAAGGTGATAGATGTAGAATGTACTAAAACCAGGATTAATAGCATTTAGAACATTATTACCTGAAGGAGCATTTGATACAATTATATCAGGATTATTCCTAGTAACTGCTGGTGTTGCAGTTAAATTTTCAGTGTACCAGTTCAAAGTAGAATTACAAGTACTTCCATTTAAAGGAATCGTGCAATCGGTAGCAGAAATTTCTCCATGAGGAATCAAAGTTGGCTCACACTTTGTTCCCCTCCATTCCGTACCATCAACACAAGTTGCTTTTGCTTTTGCTTGCGAAAGTAATGAACTAGCATCATAAAGATAAAAATCTCTGCCAGGATATTCTACAGGAAAATAATTTTGTGTTATAGGACCAAAAGATTCCGCTCCAGAATGATCATATACTACAATAGGAAGAGTTGGCCCAGGAGTAGTAACTTGTGAAGGACCTATCGGGCTTTGTATTCCAAAAGTTAAACTGGTAGTACACTTATTTTGTCCAGCTGGAATTTCACAATTAGTTGCTACAATCATACCTATTCTCTTGGGTGCACATTTGGTACTGTTCCACTGCGTTCCTGGGTAACAAACTCCTTTGGCTATAGTAGATGAAAGTTGATTATTACCATCTAAAAGATAGAATGTTGTATTACCAAAAGTAATAGGATAATCCTCGTTCGTACCAGAAATTCCACTAAAAATAAAATCTGCTATACTGGGATTCAATTTAATCTGCGGAGTAAGTATAGTATGTTCTGTAGTCCAAGTTAAATTAATATCATTACAAGTACTTTGTCCTGAACCAATCACACAATTATTAGAAGTAATAATACCAACAGGTGAATTCTGACCATCCGTTATACATTTTGATTGTAATGCACTCCATTCCAACCCTGGAGCACAAGTTGCCGTTGCAGTATCTTCACCAAGTTTTGTTCCTGGAGGAGTCCCATTTGACTTCGTTGGATGATAGAGATAAAAAGTTTTAGGAGTATTATAAGAAACCGATTTACTCCCAGTACCTGTGGTCTCTGGAAAAACTGTAGTATATATTGCAGTTCCTAAGGGTTGTTCAATATATGAATTCCCTGAGGCATTTGTAATGTTCCATATTAAATTAGTATTACAACTTGAATTGTTGAGAGAAATAAAACAATCAGTAGCATTAATTGTCCCTAAAGGATTAGCTGTTGTTGTAAATGTTTCAGTAGAAGTATATCCTGTTCCAGATGAATTATTCGCATAGCCACTATATTTATATTGAGTATTTACAGTCAAACCTGTTATATTTTTTGAGTATGAACCAGTTGTTGTCCCTCCTTCTGGCACACAAGTAGCATTATCATTATCCAAATCCGGATTCCCTTGTGTTGAGAGAACATAACAAAAACCACGATTTATCAAAACTGGAGGATTTCCTTTTGAAGTCACTTCCGCATGAAGTGTTGCTGTTGTTTCCCCAATAGGGTTAACAGATGGATTTATAACCGTCGGAACAGTATTCGGCAAATTTACATACACCGTAATCATATTAGAAATTGCTCGGACTGCTGTATAGCTAGTATTTCTACAACGAATGTAATATCCATAATCACCAGCATTAGGAGGAGCATTATATATTATTGGAGAACTTGCTTGATAACTTTTTAATTCTTCGTTTGCATAATCTTCTAAACGACATTCAGTTGTTCCTATATTAGTCGTTGTAGTATATGAAAATGAGATACTTTCACTCGGAGCTTTTTGATAAGTCAAAGGAGAAGCAGTCACAGAAATAGTAACAGCTGTAAATGTCGCAGTTACTGTTATCTCGCTATTCATAGTTAAAGTACAAGTCGGAGATGTTTCAGAGCAACCTCCCCCTGACCAACCACCAAAGAAAGAATTAGTGCCGGGGCTAGCAGTTAAAGTAACTGGTGTGCCGGTAGTAAATCCTTCTCCACAATCTTCACCACAACTGATGCCGGAAGGTGTAGAAGCAACTATCCCACTACCTGTTCCCGTTTTATTAACGTATAAAGCATTAGTTGGGGTATTATTTACTATAACTTGCATTTCATCATAAGGTGCCAATCCACCATTATCTGTTACTGTAAGACGAAAAACATAAGTTCCAACTGTTAATCCAGTGATATTAGTTGTAAGAGAGTTTGGACTTTGAATAGTGTAATTTGTTGGGCCAGATCTATATGTCCAAACACTAGTAATGCTTCCTCCGTCAGGGTCTGTTGCTGTTCCTGTAACTGAAACAGAACCTGTTGTCGATGGTGGAACAAGGGTAACTATTTTATCAGGACCTGCACTAACAACTGGCGAAAAGTTTACATGAACTGTAATAATATCAGAAAATGCTGTTACTGTTTGGTATGTAACATTTTTGCATTGAATATAATATCCATAATTACCAGCATTAGAAGGAGCATTATATATTATTGGAGAACTCGCTTGATAATTTGTTAAGGGAAGCTTTTCGTTTTTTAAATAATCCAACAAGCGACATTGTGTTGTCCCTATATTTGTTGTCGGAGTGTAAGTAAATGAAATATTTGTGCCCGGATTTTTTGTATAGTCCAATGGGGAAGCTGTTACAGAAACGGTAACCGCGGTTGTTGTAAAAGTCGCATCTTCGGTATATCCTGTTCCAGTTGCATTTGTGGCATAACCACGAAAATGATATGTAGTGTTCGGAGTTAGATTTGTTATATTTTTTGAATATGGAGTAGCTGTTGTTCCTCCTTCTGTCACACAAGTATCTCCATCTTCCCAACTTGGGTCTGAATTTATATCATAACAAAAACCTCGAAATTTTGGAGCCGTTAAAGTAGCAGGAGTTCCTAATGAAGTAACATTTGCATTTAATGTCACCGTTGTATGAGTAGGATTAGTAGCTGTCGGAGTTGTAACAGTAGGAGGAGTACTGCCTACTTCTGACACAATAACGGTTTTACTATTGCTATCGCTCCCTGCTGGATAAGTAACATTGGAAGTGAAAACATAAGAGCCTGGCAAAGAAAAAGGTAATGTTAAAAACTCAAAAAAATTGCCCTGGCAATTATATCCTCCAATAGGCAATACTGTTGTTGGGTTAGAAGTTACATTACAAGAAGTACTACCCCCTGGATGTTCAGTAAATCCAAACACAGATTCTCCAACAAAAGTTTGATATAAATTAAAGGTAAGGTCGATAGAAATAAAAGAAACTGTCACAGTATCCTCAGCTGTTGAACCACCACCTTCTGCATAACACAATATTCTATAGACAGTATTATCTGTTTCGGGCAAGTAGGTTACACTTCCAGAAATAGGCATTGGTTGGCTCTGCTTAGGAATATCATTTTCATACAACATACAAGAACTGGTATAAGTTGAAGACCATTCAATATTGGTCTGACCTCCTTCAGAAATTACAGAAGGCGTCGCAGAAATAGTTGCTGTTGGCATATCATAACCTGTAATCTGATAAGTCAGAGTTTTAATTCCATTATCATTGGTGCAAGGATTTAAAAAATCAGAAGCCGTAAATTGGATTTCTTCATTTCCTAAACCTGCTACAAAAGATTTTGTCCCACCTGAACTTGCTATAGTTTTGGATTCTTGATTATCATTCACATTTACATAACCATCATAGCCGTTAGATTCTGTCCAATTCGCCGTAGCGACAATTGGGTCTCCAGATACATAAATCGAATGGTCCAAAGTGAAAGTCCCCGACATATGATTTGTACAAAAAGGAACACTCAAAGGAGGACCATATCCCGCTTTAGCTATATTAAATGGCATTAAGACACTAAAAATAATTAAAACTGCAAACAATAAAGAAAAATGAAAAAAAGATTTTTTAAATAGTTTCATACTTGTCTCGCCATAGCTAATTGCGTAGGCGGAATAATTAAATTAAAATTAATAAAATTGGCTAACGGAGTAATTATACCAATAAACCCTCTCCCAAGCAAAAATAAATAATTTCTACTTGATTTTCATATACTATCTTCTCTATGATAACATAGAGTATGCAGATAAAAAACATCTGCAGTAGTCACTGCCAGAATA
>Ga0247841_10004348_pt1 | contig 24525 bp, 19 predicted proteins | sample LaCruzMarch2015__2_FD_192410 | JGI IMG/M metagenome (GOLD analysis project Ga0247841, IMG submission 192410) | Freshwater microbial communities from meromictic Lake La Cruz, Castile-La Mancha, Spain - LaCruzMarch2015_18m | ecosystem: Environmental > Aquatic > Freshwater > Lake | place: Spain... | reverse complement strand
CTGACCGTGCCGGCGCCCAGCAGCGCCCAGGTCGTCTGGGTCATCAGGCAGGCTGGCGCAAAGACGCAGGCCAACAGCGCCAGGCCCACCAGCCACAGCGGCCACCAATGGTACCACACGGCACGCCATGGCAGATAGCCGCCCGAGCGGCGGAGTGCGTCAAACGGTGGCGCCGCGTCAAAGAGCGTGACCTGCACCAGCATGCAGAAGCGGGATAGGAGCGCCAGCAGCGGCAGCGTCACCAGCGAGGCCAGCAGCAGCACTGCGAGCAGCACCGCCGCCCAGCCCACCGGCGCAAAGATCAGGATCATGACGCGCCCCGCCATCAGCGTCAGCGCCACCAGCGCCAGGCCAATCATCCAGACCGGCAGGCACGCCAGGATGCTGCGTAAGGCAAAGCGGCAGCCCATCCGGATGGCTTCACCGATTTCCGGCTGCTCCTCGATCATGGCCGCGCCGCAATACCAGCTCCAGCTCGCGCACAGCATGCCGATGGCAAACAGGCGCACGCCCAGCAGCACAAACAGCAGCAGGGCGCTGGCATCGTGCAGGCTGCCTTGGGCCGCCGTGTCGGCCTGCACCAGCACATCGCAGGCCGCACCAGCCAGCATCAGCGCCAGCGGGAGCGCACCCACGCCCAGCAACGTCAGATAGCGCGCCCGCACCAGCAGCAGGCCGCGCCGCAGCGACGCCAGAATCACCAGGCGCTCGATGCGGAAGGTGTGCGGCATCACAGATCGCACGGCACATCGATGAACATGGTTTCGACGTCGAACCAGGTGGGCAGGCGTTTTAGCAGCGCGCGGATGCCGACCGTCTCGGTCGCATAATGGCCGGCGAAGGCCGCGTTCATTGCGTATTCCTGCAGGAGATGATAGGCACTCAGGCGCGCCTCGCCGGTGATGAACAAGTCCACGCCCTGCTCATGGCACGCGGTTAGTGCGTCACAACCGCCACCACTGACAATGCCGACCGTGCGAATCTCGGCCGGGCCGAAATCATAGACGCGCGTCTGGGTGCGCAGTGCTTCGTCGAGCAACTCGCTGATCGCGCTCAGGGAATGGGCGCGGGTGAAGCGGCCGACACAGCCCACCGGCTTGCCATGATACTCGGCAAACCAATTGACCAGCTCGGCGCCGACCAACTCCAGCAGTTGAATATTGTTGCCCACTTCCGGATGCGCGTCCAGCGGCAAGTGGGCGGCATACACGCCGATGTCATTATCCAGCAGGACTTTTGCGCGGGCATAGTGGGTGCCGATCAGCGTCAGCGACTTGCCCCAGAACAAGCCATGGTGGACGATGACCAAGTCGGCATGCGCGTCGCGCGCCGCTTCAAAGCCCTCGAGCGAGGCGTCCACCATGCCGGCGATGCGCTTGATCTCGCGCTTGCCCGCCACTTGCAGTCCGTTTTGGCTGTCGTCCACATAGGTCGCAATCTGCAGGAAGTCATCCAGATGCTCGACAATCTTGGTCAGGGTTTCCATTGCACGCTCCTTATATGCCGCAGCGGGTTCCGAGAAACTTGCGGGCCTGGTCGATATCCTTGTCGCCGCGCCCGGAGACATTGATAATCACCAAGGCGTCGCGTCCATAGGTTGCGCCATGTTTCAGCACTTCCGCCACGGCGTGCGCGCTCTCCAAGGCTGGAATAATGCCCTCCAGCCGGCTGAGCAGCAAGAATGCATCCAAGGCTTCCTGGTCGTCCACGGACGTGTACTCCACCAGGTTCTGGTCGTGCAACCAGGCGTGCTCCGGCCCGATGCTGGCGTAGTCAAGGCCGGCCGAGACGGAATGCGTCAGGTTGATCTGGCCGGCATCATCCTGCAGCACATAACTCTGCGCGCCTTGAAAGACGCCGCGCCGGCCGGTCGCAAAACGCGCCGCATGCTTGCCGCTGGCAATGCCCAAGCCGCCCGCCTCGACGCCGATCTTGCGAATATTCCGTTCGGCCATGAATTCGTAAAACAAGCCGAGTGAGTTCGAGCCGCCGCCGACGCAAGCGACCAGCACGTCCGGCAGACGGCCCTCGGCCTCAAGGATCTGGCGCTTGGCCTCGCGCCCGATCACCCGCTGGAACTCGCGCACCAGCAGCGGATACGGATGCGGCCCACCGACCGTGCCCAGGATGTAATGGGTGCTGCGCACATTGGTGACCCAGTCGCGCAAGGCCTCGTTCATGGCGTCTTTCAACGTGCGCGAGCCCGCGCTGACGGCGCGCACTTCCGTGCCCAGCAGCCGCATTTTGAAGACATTGACTGACTGGCGCTGCATGTCCTCCTCGCCCATGTACACGACACATTCCACCCCGGTCAGTGCGCAGACGGTGGCGGTTGCCACGCCGTGCTGGCCCGCGCCGGTTTCGGCAATGATGCGGCGCTTGCCCATCCGCTTGGCCAGGAGAATCTGGCCGACCGTGTTGTTGATCTTGTGCGCGCCGGTGTGCGTCAGATCCTCGCGCTTCAGGTACATGCGCGGCCCGCCGACATGCGCGCTCAAGCGGTCGGCCCGGAACAAGGGCGTCGGCCGCCCGACATAGTTGGCCAGATAATACTCCAGTTCGCGCTGGAATTCTTGCGTCGGGAAATGCGTGGCAAAGGCCTGTTCGACTTCCGCCAGGGCCGCCATCAGCGTCTCCGGCACGTATTGCCCGCCATACGGCCCATAGTGGCCGCTGCCAAAAGTGTGTTCGTTCATTGGGTTTGGTTGTCCATGCGCAGGTTCAGGTCACGAGGCGCACGCATTGCTGAAAGCCCAGCGTCAGAAGCATCCACACCAGCGGCGCCATCATATAGAAAAGCATGCGCCCGCGCTGGCCCTCGTATTCCGTAAAGAGATAGATCAACAGTCCGATGCTGCAGAACAGGCACAGCAAGCCCCACAGCACACTGCGTTTGAAGGCGTCAATGATCAGGAAAATGCTGGCGATGGTCGAGATCAGCACGCTGATTACGAATCCGCCAAAGATCACCAGCGTCCGCACTGCCTGCGTCGTGCCACGGGCAGTGTAGCGCGGCCCGTCCTTCTGCACCATGGCACGCAGCCAGGCAAACGCGCGTTTCTGCTTGTCCAGTTGCTGGTAGACTGCATCACTAGTCGTTGCCACCACGATATTCTGGGTGCTCAGCAGCGTAATCACCCCGCCTTTCGTACTGTCCTTGACGTTCTCCTCCAATTCGTGGTACCAGCGATCATACACGATCCGCGCGACAATGGCCGTCGGCACTGAATACTCACTTTTGCCGTCACGCCCGCGCACGGTGACGAACGTGCCGGTGAAATGCACGTAGCCCTCATCATAGGCCCCGTCATTGAACATAATGACGTCCGCGCCGACGCTGCCGGCACACGCCATGACGCAGAGCCACAAGACCACGCGATGTTTCATGGCGCACTCCCGGAATTGCCGGCATACTGGCACACCAGCCGCACGCCGCACGCGGCGCAGTGCGGCTTCCTCGCCAGGCAGCGCGCGCGGCCATGCGCGCCCAGGCGGTGCCCGAACACGGTCCATTCTTGACGCGGCACAAGCTCCATCAAGTCCCGCTCAATTTTCACCGGCACGGTCTGGTTCGTCAGGCCCAGTCGCGCGCTGACGCGTTGCACATGCGTGTCGACCACGATCCCCTCGTGCATGCCAAAGGCCGTGCCCAGCACCACATTGGCCGTCTTGCGCGCCACGCCCGGCAAGGTCAGCAAGTCATCCATCGTGCGCGGCACCTGCCCGCCAAACTGCGCCACCAGGAGCGCGGCGGCCCCCATGATGCTCTTGGCTTTGACGCGATAAAAGCCGCACGAGTGAATCGCGTGCATCAGCGCCGCGGGGTCGGCCTCCGCAAAATCACGCGCACTGCGATACGCCGCAAACAGCGCCGGCGTCACCAGGTTCACGCGCGCATCGGTGCATTGCGCCGACAACATCGTGGCCACCAGCAATTCGAGCGGCGTGGTGAAGCGCAGCGCGCAGGTCGCGTCCGGGTATTCCTTGGCGCAATAGGCGCGGACGGCCTTGGCCAGCGCGCGGCGGGATGGGGTGGGCGCGGCGGGCATTACAAATACGGATCGGGTTGCAGCAGGTGATTGCGCAGATAATCGGCGACGCTGGCCTCCAGCGTCATGCAGGTGTGCGTGCAGCCGGCCGCGCGCAAATGCGTCACATCCGCCTCCGTGAAATATTGGTATTTGCCGCGCAATTCGGCCGGCATCTCGACATATTCGACGGTGCCGCGCCGGCCCAAGGCGGCAAACATGGCCGCCGCAACATCGTTCCAGGAACGCGCGCAACCGGTGCCGATATTGTAAATGCCGCCCAGCGCCGGTCGCGCGAAGAAGTAGGCCATCATCTCGACCACATCCTTGACATACACAAAATCGCGGCGCTGCCCGCCATCCGGATACTCGGGGCGATACGACTTGAACAGCCGCACGGTGTCTTCGTCGCGCGCCAGGGGAAAGGCCTTGTGAATGAGGCTGCGCATGCTGCCCTTGTGGTACTCGTTCGGCCCGAAGACATTGAAATACTTGAAGCCCGTCACGGTCGTGGCGAGACCATGCTGCACGACCCACATATCAAACAACTGTTTGGAAAAGCCGTACATGTTCATCGGCCGCAGGCGCGGCACCATGGCCAGATCGTCGCCATAGCCGCACTCGCCGTCGCCGTAGGTCGCCGCGCTGCTGGCATACCACAGCTTGCGCCCGTGCGCCAGGCACCACTGCGCCAGCGCAATGCTGTACTGGGTGTTATTGCGCATCAGGTAATCCGCGTCACGCTCGGTCGTGGCGCTGCACGCGCCGATATGGACAATCTGCTCGACGGCATCGTCCAGCTGCCCGGCGCGCAAACGCGCGATGAAATCGTCCTTGTCGAGATACTCGGCAAAGCGCTTGTGCATCAGATTCTGCCATTTCTCTTCGCCGCCCAAGCGGTCAACAATCATGATGTTGTCAAGCCCAAGTTGATTGAGCTTCCCCACAAAGCAGCTGCCGATAAAGCCGGCGCCACCAGTCACCACGGTGTAACGTGCCATGCCGTCCCCTAATCGTTGTTGTGCAGCGGTGCGGTTAGTGCGCCACGGTGCGCGGCGATGCGCCGGCGCCACGCTGCATGCGCGTAATGCGCCAGCGTGCTGGCCACATACACCACCACCAGCGCGAACAAGACCGCGCGTTGCGCCAGCCATTCGCGCCCGAAGGTCAAGGTGGTGTAGCGCGCGCAGACCACCGCAATGACGGTGTAGAGCAGGGCCAGATTGCCCAGCACCAGCAACGGCACCTGCTGCTGCCGCGCCGCGGCGCGCGCCCCGTACAAGCCGGCTGCCGCGGTCAACGCGACATACGCGGCGGCGGTCATCAGCGCCAGCATGACATACCGTTCATATTGCCAGTGCGGCGCAAACCCGTCGAAAATCGTGCTGCGCGCCAGCGCCAGCCGTACCGCCAGCACGGCCCAGATCACCAGCGCCGCATCCATGCTCATCAGCAAGCGCCCCACCAAGGTTGGCAAGCGCGGCGGTGGTGCGGCAATCGGCGCGGTGGCGGTCGTCATTGGCGTTCCAGGATTTTCATCAACAAGTACATGACCGGCGCCGAGAACAGGAAACTGTCGAGCACATCCAGCGCGCCGCCCATGCCCGGAATATAGCCGGCCGAGTCTTTGACGTTGGCGCAGCGCTTCCAGACCGACTCGGCCAAGTCGCTTAATTGACCCAGCACGCTGAGCAGCACGCCCGTCAGTGCGCCCAGCAAGGCCACCGACCAGAGCGTGTCCATGCCCAGCACATTGGCCGACAAACGCCCGTAGAACAGGCGCACCGACGCCAGCGACGGCGCCAGCAGCGCGCCCAGCAGCGCCGAGGTCAGCAACCCGGCCAGCGCGCCTTCCACCGTCTTGTGCGGGCTGATGTGCGCCGCCAGTTTGCGCCGGCCAAAGCGCGAGCCGTAAAAATACGCGGCGATATCCGTGCTTTTCAGCAAGACCACGAAGAACACAAAAAAATAGCGCCCGTCCAGTTCGTCCACCCCGCGCCACAGGACGATCCGCAGGTTGAACGACAGCAGCCAGATGATATACAGAAAGCCGGCCAGGGAGGCCGCCAGCGTGCTCAAGGCGTTGTCAATCTGCCCGCGAAAGGTGATCCCCAGCGCGGCGGTGAACACCGCCAGATACATCGGGATCAGCGCCAATTCCTCGCCTTTCGGCAGTTTGTTCAGCGCCACCAGGTAGAGGAAAAACACATAGACGACTGAGAACGCGCAGCCCCACAGGCGCATCGGCTGCAAGCCCTTCTGCTCCATCAAGTGGTAAAACTCAAGCAGGGCCGTGGTGCCCAGCACGGAGAAGCCGATGGGAATGAAGACGCTGGACCAGCCGCGAGAAAACCAGACAATCAGCACGATGCTGGCCACCAAGACACACGAACTGACGATGCGCAAGCGTAACATGGTGCTCCTAGATATCGCCAAAGCGGCGGGCGCGGTTTTGAAACGCGACCAGCGCGTCATAAAAATCCGGCTCGCGAAAGTCGGGCCACAGCACCGGCGTCACATATAATTCGGCGTACGAAAGCTGCCACAGCAGGAAATTGCTGATGCGCAGCTCGCCGCTGGTGCGAATCATCAAGTCCGGATCCGGCACATCCGGCGCGTACAAATGCGCGGCGATGGCCGCTTCATCAATCTGCGCCGGCATGAGCGTGCCGCGCTGCACTTCGCCGGCCATGGCCTGCACCGCGTCCACCAATTCCTGGCGCGCGCCATAACTGAGCGCAAGAATCAGTTGGCGGGCTTCGTTCGTGCGCGTCTGCGCGATGCACTCGTCCAGCACCGCACGCGTCTCGGCCGGTAGCATGTCCAGCCGCCCGATCGCCCGCAAGCGGATGCCCTTCTCCTGCAGCTCAGCCAGGTTGTCGCGCAGGAACCCGCGCAACAGTTTCATCAGCCCCTGCACTTCATCCGCCGGCCGCCGCCAGTTTTCCGTCGAAAACGCATACAGCGTCAGATAGTGGATGCCCGTCTGCTCGCAGGCGCGCAAGGCCGCCCGCACGCTTTCCGCGCCAGCCTCGTGCCCCTTCACCCGCGACTGCAGGCGATGGCTCCGCGCCCAACGGCCGTTGCCGTCCATGATGACCGCCACATGCCGCGGAATCGGCTTGGTGGTGTCTATTTGACGAAGATCGGCCATGCGGAAATTTCGATATTCTTATAGCGCCACGCGGATGGCTTCGACAATGCCGGGAATCGCATTGAGCGTGGCCAGCACGCTGGCCGGCGTATCCTGGTCAATGCTGAACACGCCCACACTGGTTTCACCCGGTTTCAGCCGGTCGCAGGTCATGCGATTGATGTTGATCTTGGCGTCGCCCAGGACGGTGCCAATCTTGCCGATCACGCCCGGCGCATCGCGATGCACCAGGAACAACAGGAAGCCCTCGGGGATCGCATCCACATGAAAATGATTGACGCGTACGATCCGCGGATGTTGCTGGTCATCCCCGAATATCGTGCCGGCAATCGAGGTCGGCCCGCGCCCCTGCACCGTCGCGTCAAGGCGGATCAAGTTGGTGTAGGCGCTGCGCGCCGAGGTCTTGCGCTCCGTCACCGTCATGCCGCACTCCACCGCCAGCAGCCGCGCATTCACCTGGTTGACGCCTTCCATGCTGTGCGCCAGCATGCCGCAGATGATCGCATTCGTGATCGGCGTCACCTCCGTGCTTTCGAGCGTGCCTTCATAGGTGATCTCCAGCGCCGTCGTCGTCCCGCGCGCAATCTGCGCCAGCACGCTGCCCAGCCGCCCGCCCAGTTCCACGAACGGCATCACTTTGCGCATCTTCTCCGCGTCCATGCTCGGCACATTGACCGCGTTCGCGATCACGCCGTCGTTCAAGTATCTGACAAGTTGCCGCGCGATCTCGACACTCACTTTTGACTGCGCCTCCTCGGTCGATGCAGCGATATGCGGCGTCAAGGTCAATTGCGGATATTGCTGCACGCGCGCATTGTCGGTCGGCTCTTTGACAAACACGTCCAGCGCCGCGCCCGCCACCTGCCCGGCCTCAATCGCGTCACACAACTCCTGCTCATTGATAATCCCGCCGCGCGCGCAGTTCACCAGCAGCACGCCTTTCTTCATCTTTGCCATGGTCGCCGCGCAAATCAGGTTCTTGGTGGCGCTGTTCAACGGCGTATGCACCGTGATCACATCACTCTTGGCATAAATCTCGTCGAGCGTCGCCGGTACCGCCTCCGCCTCGCGCACGCGCTCGGCCGTCACCTGCGGATCATAGGCCAGCACGTCCATGCCGATGCTCTTGCAAATCCGCGCGACCCAGCGGCCAATCCGGCCAAAGCCGATCACGCCGATCGTCTTGCCGTACAGCTCGACGCCTTTCAGCGCCTTCTTCTCCCACTTGCCCTGCTTCATCGTCGCGTCCGCCTGCGCAATCTGGCGCGCCAGCGCAAACATCATGGCCAGCGTGTGTTCGGCCGTCGAAATGGTGTTGGCCTCGGGCGTGTTCATCACCACGATGCCGCGCCGGCTGGCGGCCGGCACATCGACGTTGTCGACGCCCACACCCGCGCGCCCGATCACCTTCAGCTTGGTGCCGGCCGCGATCACGGCCGCCGTCACTTTCGTCGCGCTGCGCACGATCAGCCCGTCATATGCGCCGATCAATTGCAGCAATTCCTCGGCCGACGTGCTCTTGCGCACCTCCAGCTGAATCCCGCCCGCCTGCGTGAAAATATCAACGCCACTGGCATCAAATCCGTCTGTCGCAATGACTTTGTACATGGCTTCCCCTATGGTTGTTGCAGCCCTTTTACGAGTTCCTCAAACAAACGCAAATATCCCGGCACGCGTTGATACACTTGATCGGCAACCGTTTCATCATGATTGTTCATGCCGCGACCTCGTGCTGCTCATAAAGGACAATTCCATGCGCCAAAATCGCCGCACGGAACTGCGCATTCACCGATTGCATATCGACAACATCAACACTGTGCAGCGTCCGCAATTCCTCGATGTCGGCCCGAATGCGCGCCATAATCGACTGCGGCAGTGGCGCATCCCCCGCAATACCCAGGTCAATGTCCGAACCGGCATGCGCACCGCCGCGCGCACGCGAGCCGAACAGCAGCACACGGCTACACGCCGATCCCGCGTGTCTGCGGATAATCGCCACACTGGCCGCCATGACTTCGTCCGTCGTCATCTGCCGCGTATCATCCCAGCAGTGCCTTTTGCGCCGCGCACACGCCCGCGCCCGGCGTGAACGGCAGGCCCAGCTTCTTCATCGCCCGCTCGATGCCCGCCAATGCATTGACCACATCGGCATCAACGGCATAGCCCATCATCGCCACCCGGAAAATCCGGCCCTTGGCCGCATCCTGGCCCTCCGCCACGAAGATCCCGTCCTCTTTCATGGCACTGATAATCGTGCCCGCGTCAACGCCGGCCGCCACGGTGATCGCCGTCAAGGCATTGGCCGGCCGCTGCGAATACAAAGTCAAGCCCAACGCCTGCACGCCGGCGCGCACGCTCTGCGCCAAGCGCGCATGCCGCGCCAGCACGGCATCGATGCCGTCCGCCAGGATCATGTCGAGCGACGTGCCCAGCGCGCCGATCAACGTGTGCGCCGGCGTGAAGGGCGTGTCGTTCTTGCTCAGCGCCGCGCGCGCCGCCGTCGCATTGAAATAAAATTTCGGCAGTTTCGACGTCGCCGCCAGCTTCCACGCCTTCTCCGACACACTCATGAAACTCAAGCCGGGCGGGATCATCAGCGCTTTTTGCGAGCCGGCCACGCAGACATCCACATGCCATGCATCCGTGCAGATGTCATCGGCCGCCATGCCGCTGACGGCATCCACCACCAGGATCGCGTCCGTCGCCGCCACTACCTTGCCAAGCGCCGCGATATCAAACACCGTGCCGGTGGAGGTCTCGACCAGTTCGGTGTAGACGGCCTTGATGCTCGGATCCTGCTTGAGCAATGCGGCCACTGCCTGCGCGTCCGGCGCCGTGCCCCACTCGATCATCATTTCATGATACTGCACGCCATAGGCCTTCGCGATTTTGCCCCAGCGTTCGCCGAACTTGCCGCCGTTGATGCACAACACCTTGTCACCCGGCGACAGGAAATTCACCATGGATGCTTCCATCGCGCCGGTGCCCGACGAGGTGAACGTCAAAATATCGTTGGCCGTCTTGAACACAGGATGCAGTTTCTCGTTCACGGCCGCAAACATGTTTTGGAAACGCTTCGAGCGATGATGGTAAATCGGCTCGGCCAATTTCAACAGCACTTCCGGCGGCACGCTGACCGGCCCTGGCGTATACAGATATTCTTTTTTCATAGCAGCTCTCCTTGGGTGCAGATTAGAAACGAATGTTTATTTGGCTGTTTTCCGCTTGGATGTCTTGCGCCGCGCACTCGGAAATTTGTGCGCGCCAAACGCGAGGGCGACAACGTCTTCCATCGTGTCCACCTGATGAATGGTGAGTGCGCGCCGCACGTCGCGCGGCACATCATCGAGCTCGGCCGCGCTGCGCCGCGGCACGATCACCGCCGTCGCGCCGGCGCGATGCGCCGCCAGCAGCTTTTCTTTCAGCCCGCCCACGCCCAGCACGCCGCCGCCTAACGTGATTTCACCAGTCATCACCAGGCGCGCGCGAATGGCCACGCCGCTCAACGCGGAATACAGCGCGGTCGCGACGGTGATGCCGGCCGACGGCCCGTCTTTCGGGATCGCGCCTTCGGGCACGTGAATGTGCAGGTCGTGTTTTGCGAAAAACGCCGGCTGCAGTCCCAGCTTTTCGCGCTGCTTGCGCACAAACGTCACCGCCGCGCGCGCTGATTCCTGCATCACCTCGCCCAACTGGCCGGTCAATTGCAGTTCGCCTTTGCCTTCCATGACGGTCGCTTCCACTTTCAGAATTTCGCCGCCGGTCTCCGTCCAGGCCAGGCCGATCGCCACGCCCGGCGTCGGCGCCGGCAGCTCGCTGTCGAGGTGGTGCTTGCGCACGCCCAGGTAGGTGCGCAAGTCGGCCGGCGTCACGACCAGGCGCGGCGCACGCAGCGGCTTGGTCACGTAGGCATGCGCCAGTTTGCGCATGATCTGCGCCAACGTGCGCTCGAGCTGCCGCACGCCCGCTTCGCGCGTGTAATCGCGGATCATGGACAGCAGCAACGGCTGCGCCACATGCACGACATTGGGAATCCCCGCCAGCACGCGTTGCTTTTCAACCAGGAAGCGCGCCGCGATTTGCACCTTTTCCGCTTCCGTATAACTGCTCAACTCAATCGTCTCCATCCGGTCGCGCAGCGTCGGATGAATGGCATCGCGAACATTGGCGGTGCAGATGAACAGCACTTCGGACAAATCCAGGTCCACTTCAAGGTAATGGTCGTTAAAGGCCCGGTTCTGCTCCGGGTCGAGCACTTCCAGCAAGGCCGCCGCCGGATCGCCGCGGTAGTCCGACGCCAGCTTGTCAATTTCATCCAGCAAGATCACCGGGTTGCGCGTCCCGGCCTTTTTCAGGGCCTGCACAATCCGGCCTGGCAACGCGCCGACATACGTCTTGCGATGCCCGCGGATCTCCGCTTCATCACGCACGCCGCCCAGCGAGATCCGGCCAAAACGCCGGCCCATTGCGTCCGCCACCGCGCGCGCCAGTGAGGTCTTGCCCACGCCCGGCGGGCCGACCAGGCACAGCACCGTGCCCGGGTCGTTTTCCTTGGCACGCGCGCCGGCTTTGCCGCGCACCGGCTTGCCATCCCGCACTTGGCGCAATTGGCGCACCGCCAGGAATTCAAGCACGCGCAGCTTGGGCTCTTTCAAGCCAAAATGCGAGCGCTCCAGCACGCGCCGCGCATGCCGCAAGTCAAGATTGTCGTCCGTGCGCGCGCTCCATGGCAGCGCCAGCAGCCAGTCCAGATAATTGCGGATGACCGTGCCTTCCGGCGAAAATGGCGGCAGCTTCTCCAGCTTGTCAATTTCCGTCTTGGCCACCAGCAGCACCGCTTCGGGCATGCCGGCGTTCTGCACTTTGGCGCGGTATTCGCCGCTCTCGTCATAATTGCGCTTGCCCAGTTCACGCTCAATCACCTTGATCTGCTCATGCAGAAAATACGACTTTTGCTGGTCGTCAATCTGCTGGCGCACTTCGCCGTAAATCTTGTTTTCAATGTTGAGCAACTCGATCTCGCGCGCCAGCACCCGGCACAAATCCAGATACGCCAGTTGCAACTCGGTGTGCTCAAGCAAGCCCAGCCGGTCGCCCGGCTTGACCGTGATATGCCCGACAATCAGGTGGAATAATTTGACTGGCTCGGTAATCGCGCTGATGGCCTGGTACAAGTCATCCGGCAGTTTCGGATTCTTGTTGATGTATTCCTCGAACAAGGCCAGGGCTGCACGCGTCACCGCGACACCGCCGTCCGCCGGCAAGAGCGTCGTGTAGTCGATCCGCTGCACCCGCGCTCGCAGCGCCTGCTGCGCGCTGTCGTACGCGATGACCCGGGCGCGCGCCTGCCCTTCCAGCAACACTTTGGCCGTGCCATCCGATGACCGCACCGTTTGCAGCACGCGGCACAAGCAGCCGATCTCAAACAGGTCACCCGGCGTCGGGTCCTCGTTTTCCATCGTCTTCTGCGACACTGCAAACACAATCTTGTCGTCCAGCAACGCCAGCTCCAGCGCGCGCAACGTCGCCGGCCGGCCCAGCACGACCGGCATCACCATGTCCGGGCACAATACCACATCGCGCAACGGCACGACGTACCGGATGTCCTCCGCCGGCTTGGTTCCTGACGTTGCCGTGCTTGCTTGTTTTGCCACTAAGTCCTCGTTATTCGTTGATCGTTCAATCTCAAATCTCAAATTTCAAATCTCAAATCTCAAATCGTAATTTGTAATTTGTAAATTGTAAATTTTCTCAGGCCACCTTGTCGGCGTAGACATACTGCGGTTCCGGCGCCGTGCCTTCAAAGAATTCCTTGGTGATAATGCATTTTTTCAGCCCGGGCTTTTCCGGCGCGTGATACATCAGGTCGGTCGTCGCATGTTCCATCAAGGCGCGCAAGCCGCGCGCGCCAGTGCCGCGCTTGATCGCGCTCGCGGCAATCGCCGCCAGCGCATCCGGCGTGAAATCCAGCTCGATCCCTTCCGCGCGGAACAGCGCTTTGTACTGCCGCACCAGCGCATTCTTCGGCTTGGTCATCACCTGCAGCAAATCCTCGCTGCTCAATTCCTCCAAGGCCACCACCACCGGCAACCGTCCGACAAATTCGGGAATCATGCCGTACTCAATCAAGTCTTCCGGCCCGGTCTGCTTCAGCGTTTCGTATATGGTGTGGGCGCGGTGGCCGTCCGCAAAACCATGAAAACCAACCTGATGCTTGCCGTGCCGCCGGCTGATGATCTTGTCCAGCCCGACAAACGCGCCGCCGCAAATGAACAGAATATTGGTCGTGTCGACCCGGATGTATTCCTGCTGCGGGTGCTTGCGCCCGCCCTTGGGCGGCACATTGCAGATGGTGCCCTCCAGGATTTTGAGCAAGCCCTGCTGGACGCCCTCGCCCGACACGTCGCGCGTGATCGAGGCGTTCTGCGACGTCTTGTGGATCTTGTCAATCTCGTCAATGTAGACAATGCCCCACTGCGCGCGCTGCACCTCAAAATTCGCGTTGGTCAGCAATTGCAGAATCACGTTTTCAACATCCTCGCCGACATAGCCAGCCTCCGTCAGCGTGGTCGCGTCGGTGATTGCAAACGGCACGTTCAAGAGCTTGGCCAGCGTCCGCGCAATCAGCGTCTTGCCCGTGCCGGTCGGGCCGAGCATCATGATGTTGCTCTTCTCGACCTCGACATCGGCCAGCTCGTTCAAATTGAAGAACAAGCGCTTGTAATGATTGAAAACCGCGACCGCAATCGCGCGCTTGGCGACTTCCTGCCCAATCACATATTGGTCCAGAAACTCCTTGATCTCGCGCGGGCGGCGAAACGCAATCGGCGCGTCAGCCTTGCGATTGCGCTCGAATATGTCGCCGCAACTGCGCGTGCAATTCTCGCAGATGAAGGCCAGGTCGTCGGCGCCGCCTTGGATCAACTGAATGCGCTCGTTGTGCGGCAGGCCGCAAAACGAGCAGGTCGGCTTGGCGCCGCGCTGCTTGCGCGCTAAGGGCTTTTCACTCATCTGTTTTCTCCTATCTCAAATTTCAAATCTCAAATCTCAAATCTCAAATTTCAAATCTCAAATCATTGCTTTGGATACAGCACGTCATCGACAATGCCGTAATTCTTCGCGTCCTCGGCGCTCATGAAGAAATCACGGTCGGTGTCCTTCTCGATCGTCTCGATCGGCTTGCCGGTGCAGTCGGCGATAATCTGGTTGAGTTTGTCGCGCATGCTCAAAATCTCGCGGGCCTGGATGCTGATGTCGGCCGCGCTGCCCTGCGTGCCGCCCCATGGCTGGTGGATCATCACGCGCGCATTCGGCAGGACATAGCGCTTGCCTTTTGCGCCGGCCATCAACAGGACCGCGCCCATGCTGCTGGCCTGCCCGATGCAGTAGGTGCGCACCGCGCATTTCAGGAAGCGGATGGTGTCGTAAATCGCCAGGCCGGCCGTGACCGTGCCGCCCGGCGAATTGATGTAAATGCTGATGTCCTTCTCCGGGTCATCCGACTGCAGAAACAGCAATTGCGCCACGACGAGGTTGGCAACATCATCATTGATACCCGTGCCCAGAAAGACAATCCGGTCTTTCAGCAGGCGCGAGTAAATGTCATAGGCGCGTTCGGTGTGGCCAGTCGTTTCCAGCACAATGGGAACCAGTTGCATGCAGCATCTCCTTGCCATCAGTTAATACCGGTTATTATACGGAAACGCGCCGCAAAACACAACCACGGCACCCCACGGTTTGCTTTTTTGCATTTTTATGGAATTCCTTTCGCCGCGTTGCTGATCAAAACCATGCGCCGCACATGGCTTTGCAGTACTTTGTTCGCGGCGAACAAATTAGCGTGGCGTGCCGCGCGCCGCAATCGCGTTCAGCCGATCACGGCAGTAGTCAAGCCGGAATTCAACCACATCCTGGTTCCATTGTGGGTGCATTTTGCGCAGCAGGCTTAAGCGCTGGAAGGCTTGGACATACTGGTTGCCGGCGCTGGTATAGTCTTTGGCATCCAGCGCCGCATCGCCCGTGCGAATCGTGTTGAAGATCGCGGTGTATTCGTGGCGCAGCAGTTCATCATCACTGCCCACTGCCGCGACGCCCGCGCGATTGGTGAGGCTCAGGTCGGCATCCGGATCCAAAATCAAATCGTTTTTTTTGGTGCCACATGCCGGCACAAGCACTGCCAGCAGCATCCCCATGCCAAGCCACATAACCACGCGACGTAGTTTCATTGCAGTGCTCCATCTGGCGTGACCTGCGACATGCAATCCCGCACCATCAGCGGTTCCATCAGGTCGTTCGTTAACGCTGCGCTACAATAGTTTGGTTTCATCACTGTGATTATACAGTAATGTGGCACATTTGTGTGAGCAGCCACGCGGCGCGCCGCGAGACGCACCCAGATCCAGCGGTTGTCATGTGTTGTTGCTCCCCACCGATCCGCGCCGGCGGCGGGATCGGTGGAAGCAAAGATTGAGAAAAGAACGCCGGCGCGTCTTTTAACTCAATCTTATTCACCCACGACGCAAGGTCGTGGGGGTCTTCATCAGATGCTCCCCACCGAGCTTGCCTCGGTGGAAGCTAAAGATTGAGGAAAGGACGCCGGCGCGCCTTTTTACTCAATCTTATTCACCCACGACGCAAGGTCGTGGGGGTCTTAATCAGAAGCTCCCCACCGAGCTTGCCTCGGTGGAAGCAAAGATTGAGAAAAAGACGCCGGCGCGTCTTTTAACTCAATCTTATTCACCCACGACGCAAGGTCGTGGGGGTCTTCATCAGATGCTCCCCACCGAGCTTGCCTCGGTGGAAGCAAAGATTGAGAAAAGGCCGCCGGCAGATGTGGCACACAGCTTGGCAAAATGGTATACTCGCTTATCGAAACAAGGCCCTTATGCAACAACCCCAGAAATTGACGCCGCGCGCACGCTTTATCGCCGCGCTTGAACGCCGGCCACTGACCGGCCGCGTGCCGCATTTTGAACTCGTGTTCTATCTGACGATGGAGGCCTTCGGCCGGGTGCATCCCTCGCACCGGCGCTTCGACCAGTGGGATCAGATGACCGAAACCGAGCGCACACTGCACCGGCGCGATATCGCTGATCTATACGTCGCGACAGCACGGAAGTACGAGCACTCGGCGATCTTTTACCACGGCTTCACGGGCGACTGGACGGACAAGCTGATTGACGACAATCTGCGCACCCTGGACGAGATCCGCCGGCTGTCCGGCATGGACTACTTCCTGATGATGCACGGCGACGCAACCTATGGCCTGCCTGCGGGCGACCAGATGATGAAGTTCACCAGTGCAATCGCCGACCATCCCAAAGCCGTGAAGGAGCGCGCCAAGCGCGGCGTCGCAAACATGTTGGCGCGCGGCGAAAAATACCGCCGGCATGGCGCGCTGGACGGGTTCGCCTTGTGCTCTGACTACTGCTTCAACACCGGGCCGTTCCTCTCGCCCGCCATGTTTGACGATTTTGTCGCGCCCTATCTGAAAACCTTGATCGCGGGCTACCGCGCCATGGGCTTCTACACGATCAAGCACACCGACGGCAACATCATGCCGATCCTCGACGCGCTGCTGGCGGCCAAGCCTGACGCGCTGCACAGTCTCGATCCGCAGGCCGGCGTGGACATGGCGGTGATCAAGCGCGTGGCGGGCAAGCAGGTCTGCCTGATCGGCAATGTGAATTGCGGGCTGATGGACACGGGCACAGATGCGCAAGTGGCCGCGTCCGCGCGTTACGCGCTCAAGCACGGCATGCCCGGCGGTGGGTATATTTTCTCCACCAGCAATTGCGTCTACACCGGCATGGATCTGGCACGCTATGAAATGATCCTGAATGTCTGGCGCAAAGAAGGCAACTACCCGGAGAGAAACCGCGCATGCAGCGGCCGAACATGCACGTCATCCTAAATTTACAACCTGGGCTATTGTAGTGCGTCTAACGTTTCTTTACCCATGAACACTACGGCAAAATCGCACAAAATCCCCCAACCCTCCCGCCATGTGGCGGGACGGCGTAAGCGCCGCCAGGGGACGGGTCGCTTGCACAGGCGCTGGATGGTCTCCCTTTGGGTGGCTGGCTTCGCAGCTGCTTGGAGTCCCGCCAGCGGCGGGAGAGATGCAAGAGGGATTCAGGTTATGACGAAGGCAATTTGTTTGGACAGTTCTGATTTGTCAAAGTATCAATGACGCACTACACTATCGCGACCTTGCTTGCTAGAGCAGTGCATTCAATGAAACACCCAGCAAGGCGGCGGGCAACCGCGCGCGCTGCAGTGCCAGCGCCCCACCGATCACCGCCGACGACGGGATCGGTGGACGCCGAGATTGAAAAATGAACGCAGCAGTGCCGCAAGCAACAGCCCGCCGGCCAGTGCCGGTTCCGGCACGCCGATGGATTGCAGGTTGTAGTTGAGCAAGCTCAGGCGCATGATGCCGGGCGCTTCGCTGCCGGTGTCATAGCTCATGAAGAGATAGCCGCCCTGCGCGGCGAGCGTGTTGCGATATTGGTCGAGACCGATCGTGGGCGTGATGTCGAGCGGGCCGAGATTCGCCAGCAGCGGGTGCGCGTTGTAAAGATAAAGTTTGCGCGCGTCGCTATAGATGGAGACCGCCAGCAACTGATTGCTCATGAAATGCGGGTGGTTCAGCAGCGCAAGATCAACAATGGAATCGGCCGTCACGGTGCCGGGCAGTTGGCGGAAGCGAAAGATGTTGGTGATATTGTAGGCGCCGGCATACAGATTGGTAGCGCACCAGATGAAACTGTTGCCTGCCTCAAGGAAATAGGCGCGGCCGTTCAATTGGCTGTCCATGACGCAGGTCGAATAGGGCGTGCTGATGTTTTCGCATTCTTTCTCGAACAGGGTTGCCAGACTGTCATAGCCATTCCAACGGCGCACTTGCGCGTCCAGGCCTTCGGCATCGCGGTCGGTACAGATCGCGGTGAGGTTGCTGACGCCGCTCCAGGTGAGGATGCCGCCCACATTGCGCGCGGCGCCGGGATACGAGTTGTCGGTGGCACGCACAATCACCGGCGCCGCCGGATTGACGCCCGGAACAGCAATCACGCCGGCCGCATTCGTGGTGTAGAAGCCGTACCATGACCAATAATATGGGCTGCCATTCGGAATGCCAAACTGGCACCAGAGCGAAGAGTAGAACACATTGCTGTATTTCACCCAAGTCTGGCCCTTCTCGCCACCATCTATATTGCAGGGAATGCCGCCGATGGCAAGTGCCCAGCCGTTTGTCGCCGTGGTGGTGGTGGCGGTGGCGCGCACGCGCCAGATGCTCTGCGTGCGCGGATCGCCGTCCGAGGCAAAGCCTTGCAGGTAGACATAGCCGTCATTGTCGTAATTCTTCACCAAGGTGCTGCGATCATTCATGAGCAGGCCGGTGCCGACGCCGGCGTAGCCGAGGCCATTGGTGGTACACAGCACCTGCCAGGTCGTGTCAGTGATGGCCATGTCGCCGCGAGTGATGCTCACGCTGCTCGTGGCGCCCTCGCCATAGACATTTGTGCCCGAGACGGAGATGATGTTCTCGCCCTGTTGCAGCGGGACATTGGAAATCACCCACGGGGTCACCGCACTGATGATCCCGTTGCTGACGGCACCATTGTCCCACTGCATGATGCCGACCACATGACTGTTGGTGCCGTTGATGTTCAGCGCCGTCGTGCTAACGTCCACATCCGTTGCAGGCGTGGTGATGGCGACATAGGGCGAACCCTCACCCGGGCCGGGCGTGCGGGTCATGGTGATGGAGGCGACCACGTTGCTGCCATAAACATTCGTGCCGGTGACGGTGATGATATTCGCGCCGCTACCGAGCGGGATACCGGTGATGACCCAGTCGAGCGCCGCTAGGATGCTGCCGCTGCCGCCGCGCGTAGTGTTCGCCCAACTGATGCGGCCGACGACGTGCAGGTTGGCGGTGCCGCCCAGCGCGCACGTCGTCACACTCACGGCGAATGTCTGCGGCACATTTGTGATGGTGAGTGTCGGTGTGCCCTGGCCGGCGGGATAGTCGCGGAAGATCGTCGATGAAGCGCTGCTGGCGAGGCCGGCAGCGTTGGTGCCGCTGACGGTGATGACATTTGCGGCGAGACTGAGCGGAATGTTGGTGATGACCCAGTTGGGCGCGGACGTGATGCTGCCGCTGCCGCCGCGATCGTTCGCCCAACTGATGCGGCCGACGACATGCTGATTGGCGGTGCCGCCCAGCGCGCCAGTTGTCACCGCATTGGTGACGGTCTGCGGCGCATTAGTGACGGCGAGCGTCGGCGTGCCGCCGCCGGGGTAGTCGCGGGTGATCGTCAGCGTGTCGCTGCCGACAACCCCCGCGGTGTTGGTGCCGCTGACGGTAATCAAGTTGGCGCCGTAGACCAGGCTGACGCTGGGGATCTGCCACGGCGAGGCGGCCGCAAACGTGCCGGCGCCGCCGGAGTCGCTGAACCAGCGCATGCTGCCGACAATGTTTGCGTTCGTGCCACCCAGTGCGGTTGTCGCGCTGGTTTGGGTGACGGTGGCATTGGTGATGTCCACGCATGGCGCGCTGGCGCGCGCCGTGTGAAACATGACGCGACACCAGGTGTGATCCTGCAAAATAATGCTGTTGGCGTCTTTCACGCTCATTGCGGCCTGGCCGAAGTAGGTGCTGATGACCTGCGTCGGCGCAATCGCTCCGGTGCCCACGTGCGGCGCGCCATAATAAAACACGCGCTCGCCCTGGGCGTTGTGATAGCCGTCGACACTCAAGATCATGTCATTGGTGGGGCTTTGGCCGAACGAGACAAAGATGGGGCAATTCGGTCGGTTTAAGGTGTTCTCGGTGTAGGTGGCGGTCATGCTTGATTTGCAGAACACGCCGCTGGCGGCGGGCAACCAGAACATGTTGGTGCCGCCCCACTTTTTCAGCACTGCGGCGTTGAAGCGCAGAACGCGCAGATTGCCGCAATCGTTGAAACCGTCATCGCGGCCTTCATAGGTGCCGTCCACCACATACAGGTTGCCGTAATTGTCGAGGGCGAGGTGCGTGGGTTGCGCAACACCACGGTCGTCTGTGGTGTAGGAGCCGCCACCGTTGCCGAGCCCGTGATTGGCGATGTAATTGGTCTTGTGCGTCTGGCCGATGACCAGGTCAATGCGCAGGGGCGTGGTGCCCAGGGGGTTTTTGATGCGCAGAATGCGCTTCGTGCCATTGGTAACGTTGTTGACGATAAGCTGGCGGACGTCGGTGTTACCCACCCACAGGCAGTTGCTGACGGCGTCATAGGCGATGCCGGCAAAATTGAAGTAGGCCGGGGAATTGTCGTCATCCCAGACAAAACTGCCGCTGCCGGCCGCGCCGGAATCCAGGGTCTTATACGGCGCGTAATAGCGCCCGCCATTGGTGATGGGCAACTGAAAGACAAACAGTTTAGCGGTGGTGGCGACGAACAGGAAGTTGCTGCCGACGGAGTGGGCGGCGGGGCCGCGGCCCTCAAAGGTGCCGCCGGAATCATTGTTGGTAAGCGTGGTTTGGCCGATGACCAGATCGGCGCTCTGAAATGTTGTGGCGGCCGGATAGTTGGTCCAGACGAGCAGGCGGCAGTTCTGCCCGTCGTTGACGTACAACTGCGTGCCCCAGCGTGACATGCCATAGAAATCACGCATGGTGCGGCCGGAGACCTGGTTCATGCCGTTCTTCATCATTTCGCCGCTGGCAATCACCCAGTTGCCGTTTTCTAACGTCATGTACAGGCCATTGCGCGTCAGGGGCATGGGGATGCGCACGATCGGGGCCGAGCCGTATTGGGCCGTGAAATAGAAATTGCTGTTGTTGTCGAAGCCGCAGTCGCCGTCCGGCTGGCGGATGACACCGGCCGTGCCGTCCGGGCGCCGATAGCGGCCGTCGCCGCCGGCATGCGTGCCGTAGTGGTTCGTCGTGCGATAGCCGATCCAGTCAATCACCGCGCCGGTGCGGTGGTTGAACTTGAGGATGCGGCCATGTGCGCCATCGCAAACCCAGAGCATGTTGGTGTCAAACGGGTCGAAGGCAAAGCCGCGCGCTTCTTTCAACGTCCTGTTGGTTGCCCAATTGTCAACATTGATCTCCGTGTTGGTGCCGAACACGCGCAGCGCGCTCGCGCTGGACACCGCATTGGACGCGAAGACCATCACGCGACAGGGTGCGCCGACGCCGTCGCTTTCACCATCCAAGACGAAGATCTCGCCGGTTTTGGGATGGCGGCGCACGCCCTGCGGCTTGTACATTTGGTTCAGGCCTGTGCCGCTGGTTCTGGTGGTGAAGAGGGTCTGGCCCAGCACCAGGTTGGCGATCTTGGCGCCCTGGAAAAAGCGCAGCACGCGGTTGTTCACCCCGTCGGCGACCCACAGCGTGCCGTCCGGCTCGACATCGACGCTGGTCGAGAATACGCCGGCGCCATTCTCCTGCGTTTGCAGGATGTAGAGGTTCGACGAGGTGGTGCCATAGACGCGCGAGGTGAAATTCACCTGGCCCCAGACATCATCGGCAATCTGGTCGGTGGTGAACGGATCGTTGTACTTGAGCACGCGGTTGTTGCATTTGTCCACAATGTAAAAATTGCCGTTGGTGTCGGTGGCCATCATGCCGCTGGTGGGCGTCTCGGCGGTGCTGTTGACCCACGGATACTGCACCAGCGCGAGGGTCGCGGCTGTGGGTTGCGTGTAACTGGTGCTGTCGCCATTGGCCGCGTTGGCGTCATACAACGCGGGCTGACCAATGACAATATCGGCGCCCGGAAAGTTGTTCGTCAGGTTGGATGCCTTGAACCCGTTGAACCCGAGCACGCGATTGTTGAGCGTGTCCCAGACGTAAAAGCGCGGGGTTGTCTTGCTGGTGTCAACATGCACGCCGCCGAGATGCGCGCCGGCGTACGGCACCGTCCGGTCGATCATGATATTTCCCCGGCTGGTCGTGCCAAAATACTTGCTGACCGTGAGGTCAAGCGCCGGCAGGGGTGCGGAAAAAAGACGATAGGCGGCTGCAAATAGTAGAACGCAAAGTAGACGTTTCATGGGTACTCCTGGTGGTATATTTCGCGAAGTGGTAAAAAAACAATTTTCTTTTGCTGTGTTGCGATGTTTTTCAACAAACAATAACAAAAGAAGAACATCACTCATTGGTCGGCACTTCCCAGAGACGGGCTTCGTCAAACCAGGCGGAGCCGCGAGGTGAATCGAGCACCACTTCCAAGCCGGCGCGGCCGGTGCCATCCTCGAATGCCGGCGCCGCAACGTCCAGTGTAAGCATGCGCCAGTCCTGATCGCCCGTGGCCGGTTGCGACACCGCTTCGCTTATGAGAACACCGGCATTGGTCATGAATTTGGCGCGCAGAAACGCCTGCTTGGTCACGCCCCGGGTGCGGCACCAAACCTGAAATCGCACCGTGCGGCCCTGGCGGATCGCAGAATAATCGCTCCATTGCCCGAGGGCGGTGCGTTTGCCGTTGCCGTCGATGCGCACCGCACTGAAGCCGGCGTAGCGGACGGCATCATCGCAGTGTGCGGTGCCCGCCGTGCCTTCCGTCACGTCCCACTTTAACGGGCGCGCATCCTTCACGCCGTAGGCGGTGCTCTCGAAACCGGTGTTGCGCAAATAGGGCGGGCCTGGTTCGCCAGGGCCTGGTCCCAGATTGAAATTCAGCGTCGCGGTCTGGCCCGCTTTCAATGCGAAGCGCCGCACGTCATGGGTATAATATTCCTTGCGTTCCGCCTTCAAATCATAACGGCCGGGGGGCAGATTCTGAAATGCCCAAGTGCCGTTGGTACCTGTGGTTGTCGATCGTTTCAGGTTGTCAATCACCACAACAGCGCCGGTCAGCGGGCGCCCCGCCGTGTCCAACACCCGGCCCGCCAGCGTGCCTTTGCGCAGGCAGACCAGCGCCAGGTTGACGACGCTATTCGATCCCGCATTTACTCGCACCGCTTTGCGGCCGGCCGCTTGAAAGCCGGCCTCGGTTATGCGCACCGCATCGACGCCCGGTTCCAGGCGGGTGAAGAGGTAGTTGCCGTTGATCTCCGTCGTCTGCTGCCCGTGGCCGGCCAGCGAGACGACAATGCCCTCGATGGGCAGCCCCGTTTCACGGGCCGTGACCTTGCCGCTGAGCGTGCCCCACGGCGTTCCCGGCTTGGCCAGCTGCCGCACCCATGTGTAGCAGGGTTTCGGCTGCGTCGGCAGGCCATCAGAAGCGCTGCCGGACGTGGGTTCGATCCAGTCGTACTGCGCCCAGCCGCCGTGAATCCCGCACAGGGAAAAGGGCGTGACGGCCAGCACTTCGGGCCACTGGCTCCAGTAGTCGCGAAAGGCGCGAAATTCCAAGTCGGGGCGGTTCAGTTCGTCCACGATGGGGAACTGCGGCAGGGCCTGATTGCCCAAGGCGTAGCCCGTTTCAGTCAGGATAACCTGAAAGGCGCGGTTGGTGTATTGCGCCAAGACCGCCAGTTCGAGCAGGTAGGCGTCAATGCAATCCTGGGGCACCGGCGCGCTGCCGTTATGCAGATTGTATTCAGGCGGCGTGTTGGCCGGATAGGGGTGCGAGGCCCACACATCCAGGGCGCCTATGAATTCGGGCACCGCACGGCACATCGCCTTGACAAAGTCGATGTTATTGTAGTCGCCGCCGGGTGCCAGGGCGCCGTTGGCGATGCGGATGTCGGGGCGGCCGAGGGCGCGCAGGGCTTTGGATGCCGACACGACGAAACGGGCATAGGCGGCGGGGTCCGGCATGGCGCCGCCGTTTTCCAGGCGCAGATTCGGCTCGTTGCCCAGTTCGATATAGAGCGGGATGCGCGGATCTTTGGGGAGCTCATTGATGATCTGCGCCAGCTTCGCCGCGATCTCACGATAGTCCCCGTGCGGCCCCGGCGGGAAGGGCGTGCTGAGCACCCCGCCGATGCGCAGGATGGGAATCAAGCGCAACGCGCGGGCCCGCCGGATAAACGTTTTCCAACTTTCCTCGGCATGCTTTCGTTCCAGGGTGATCGGATACATAAACAGCTTGACATAGCCGTTGTCGCCCGTATAGTGCAGCGTCCATTGCAGATGATCTTTAATGCGTGCATCGGTCATCTCGTCAATAATCATCAGATGCGTGCCGAAGGGATTGTTGGGCCACGGATAGGGGCTGGTAAACGCCGGCGTGGCGGAAGGCACCGCCAGCAGGGCACGCGCCGCCATGACGAGCGCGACTGCGACCGCCGCCAGATTGCTGGCACGCACACTGCCCGGATGCACGCCGGCAAAGGGCACGCTGCGCTTGATCAACATAGCGGGCGCGATGGCGAACATTGATGAGTCCTCATGGTGGTTTA